>Ga0214545_1000686_pt1 | contig 57027 bp, 20 predicted proteins | sample CNSS4metaG_FD_160064 | JGI IMG/M metagenome (GOLD analysis project Ga0214545, IMG submission 160064) | Root nodule microbial communities from cowpea collected in UCLA plant growth center, Los Angeles, California, USA - CNSS4 | ecosystem: Host-associated > Plants > Roots > Nodule | place: USA... | reverse complement strand
TATATATATATATTATGTAAATTGATTTGGTTTTAAATTTTTTAAATTATAGCAGGAAATTTGATTTGTTTAAAATTTTTAAATAATTAAAGTATATATTAGAAATCGATGAAAACTAAATTAGGTATCACTTTATTTATTTTATAAAATACAACAATGTTAATAACTAATAAAGTATACAATTAAAATTAATAAAAAGTAAATAAATTTATTAAAATATTTTTTATTTTCTTTCTCATAACCACTTTAGATTTTTATTTGTTTTATTTTGTTTAGGAAGAAAAAAAAAAGTTGAATATAATCATTATTTTGTGCTCTCATTTTTTTTATGCTTTCTTATATTATTGAAGAAAAAAAGGTAATTCTTTTTTTCTCAATTGATAGTGAAATATTAGTTTAATAAGTAATATTAATTTTTATCTTATGAACATTTAGCATATTCATTTTTATAAATATAGAAGAAAAAGTAATGCACCAAGGTTTTTTCATAACGGATTTTTAATTGTGACTTAATTATCATATATTTTTCTTTTATTAATTACGTATCGCAATTTTTTATTAGATTATGATAAATTATATTTTAGTCTTTCTTTTTTAAACATGGGTATATTGATGAAGAAATAAAATAAAAGATTAATTATTTAGAAATGATAAAAGAGAAGCTACCGTGGGGAAGAAAATAGAAAAAATCAATCTTTGACAAAAACAAAAGTTAACTACATCTATTTGATTGATTCTTTAATTCCTCTAGTCTTATTTTAACTTTTATTGTTTCTACGGTCATAACAAAGAGATGATTTTCTACAATAAAATTTATCAAAACAAGATTGCGAAATAATACAGATGATGAATTTCTTGCTGGCGATATGATTATTTGCATTGAAGAAAAAAAAATAACTGAAAATTTTAATATTGATTTCAATTATTAATGAATTCAAGAATTTGATGGAAAAATGGCAATCCATAATTAAATATATAATTTCCCACAAATATCGACTAAGATACATGGTTCCCCCAAAATTTTTGGAATTTATTTTTATATGTATTTATATATCTTTTTAAAATTATATTTATATATTATTATATTATTTATATTAAGTTTATATTATAGAAAATTATAATAAAAAATAAAATAAAAATAAAATAAAAAATTTAATGGAGACATTAGTTTATAGAATAGATGTTATCATGAAAGTGTGTGAGGAGGAAGAAATACAATGAGATAGATTGGAAACAGAGGGTGTGGCACACATAGATTGAGATTGAAGTATAAATTATGATAAAGAGTAAAAAAATTTATTCTTTTTATAAAGAGGAAAGTTTGTGATAAGATAAAAAAAGATGTATCTATTTACATTAACTAAACTTAAGAAATTTCATGAGAACCTATAATTCAAGACAATAAAAATAAATCTATAACATTCCTAAAGTTACATATAATGAATTTAAAAATTCATTAGAACACGATTCAAAAAAACGTCCTTAAATTTGACAATACCTATCAAATCAAATTAATGAAGTATGAATAACTTACCTAAAATAATATTCTTAGTTTGATATAATGATATAATAATAAATGATGATCATATTTTTTTTGGATTCTACTATTATGTTTTTTTTAAATAGAGAAAGAAGAGAGAAAAAAAAAATTAACTAAAAAAAATTATATATAAAAAATATAATTTAACATCCTTAAATTCTTTTTTCCAAGATTCATCACTAAATACAACCTTAATCAAACAAAGGTTTCAGCACCTTAAAACCACTGCATCAAATTTTATCATTTATTTATTTTTATTCTTACATGAGCTAGCTTGGTCTTCATCTTCCATTAACTTGCCAGTATTTCCCATACACTATACCTGATATATAAAGAAAAATGTCAGTAGCAATCGGATGGGATCACCATCCACATCCGAACTTGAAATATTTTAAATTAGTATGATTTCAAAATTTGTTACAATATATTTCAATATTTTTTGACATTATAAATCTTAATTAAAAAAATGTTACTTATCTTTTGTATGGTGTAATATTAAAAATTCTAACGTATTTTTTAGAATGGCTATAAAAATGTAAATTATCTATTTTTATTTTTATTTATTAGTAAGACAGTGATTCTATAAATAAATTTTTAAAAACATAAAATAAACATAAATCAATTGATATATCTATAAATTTAAATAGAAATATTATATATATTTATATTTGACATGTTTTATGTTATATATAATTTTATACAAAACAAACAATTTTGATAATATAATAAATTTTGATAAATATAAATATCATATATGTTTGGCAAAGTTTGAATTAGATAAGGTAAAAGTTTTAACATTTATAACACGTTACAAGATATTTAGATATGTAAATAGTTAAAGACATCCGAGAAACAGTTCTAAAGTAAGCAATGTAGTAAATGTTGTCGCTTTAACTTTAACTTTAGGACATATTTTTTTAATAATGACCACTTAGTGTTGGAGGATTTTTGTTTTGTTCACAAATTTGTTTCATACATTATTTCAAGTTGTACGTTGGATAAAGTAGGTTTTCAAGTTATTTTTAATAATAATATATTCACGTGGGTTTGGTTCCTTCTCACATTTTCGTTTCATGGAAATATAGGCATCGTTGACTTTTGAAAACTAGGTCTCATAATTACTATTAAAAAAATTCGGTCGTTGACAAGGGAATTCATCTTCTCATTAAGGTTATATTAGTTACTGATAGTTATATTAAGATTAAAACATATATCTATAATCTATAACTATATATAAGGAGGATTCCCTCTTTTGTGTCCACATTTCATAATTCCAATTTTACCTTTTACAATTTAATTATTTATTAAATTTTTAAAAATTAACGGTTAATTTTACAAGTTTTTATAAAACTATTTATTTATCTCCTTTTTCTTTTTTCTCATATTATTCATCAACAATTATTTTTTTCATATTTTCTCCATACATTTCACTTTAATTTTTATAAATATACTTTTATTTTGTTCATTAACTTAATAACATTACAATATCATCAATTATAAATATAATTCGAAAAATGCGTACACGCAGGCGCGATAGCGCCTGTGTTTACACTAGTAATATATAAAGGAGATTATCTTTTTGTGTCCACTTTTCAAAATACCGATTTTATCCTTTAAATATAATAATTTATTAAATTTTTAAAAATTGACCGTTACTTTTATAAACTTTTTATAAAATCAGATGTCTTTCTTCTTCTCTTCTTCTCTAATTATCAATGATTATTCTTTTATTTGTTTTGATATATTTCACTTTATTTTTAATAAATATAGTTTTAATATATATATTAACTTAATAACATTATAATATTATCACCTACTAATATAATATCATCCATATTTAAAAAATACATTCCCACACGCGCGGTAGTTATCTTAATTTTAATTGCTAGATTAACGCTAATGACTAGTGAGTTAGTTAATCATAGAAGTTCATTTCAAGCAACAACACAGTTTTAACCGTCACTTTGTCTTTATTATTAATCTGTTCTGATTTGCAAAAAAAGTCAATCAACCCCTTTTTTGCAGACAAAGAAACGAATAATAATAATAATAATCCAAGCTAAAACATGGAAGCTACGCAAAACTAAGAATCGCGTATGGGCCCAATTATTGCTATTAATTGGGCCTCTCCATTGGGTTCCAGGTCCACGCTAAGAGTTTATGTGCAACAAGACAAACAAGAAAAGATAGAATAATGCTAAATAATAGAAAAGTGAAATAGGAATCAAAGTGGAGTATGTGTGCTGCAAAACTACAAAATTAAAGTATTGAATTTTAATTATTTACCATGTACTTTTGAAATATAACTTATTTGTTAACTTCATGCAAATAATTTTTTTTCATCCACCGTTATTAGTGGAAAGTTGAATCTACAATTTTTTTCACCATTCTTTCTAAATCTTTGAAACAAATCTTATAACTTTCAAATATTAGTGAATAATATATTCACAATTTCTGTCATTTATCTTCCAACTGTACCACTAAGCCACCCTATAACTTCTTCCATAAAAATAAATTAATTAAGAGTTAAATATATTTTTAGTCCTTAAATTTAAATATAAAATTATAATTCATTCATATCTTAAATTTTAATATATTTTGATTGTCAAATATAAAAAATAATTAATATAGTCATTTTAATTTAATAACATTGAATAATATTTAAGTTAGAAAATATCAAACTATATAAATAACTTAAACGTCAAACTAAAACATTGTTTAACACCTTAAAATAATTTCACCATTATATTAAAAGAATTATATGTATTAATTTTTAAAATTTATGGACTAAAAAAAGTATATAAACTAAAAAAACATATTTAAACTAATAAAGTTGTGCAAAGCATAATCTTTTCCATAGGAAAGTGTGAGAGAATCCAGCCACTGATCTGTGACATGTGTTGGTGTTTAGACATTGTGAGAATAAAAGAAGAGTGGGAAATGCAATGGTATGATCTTGAATGATCAAAAACTCCCAAATGATGTCCCTTTCTTCTCTTTCCCTCCATTCCTAGTCAGTGGTCAGAGCAATTCCAATATGTTTTTGGTACAACATGAAAACTCCTTGTGGTGGGTCACCTACTACCTATACAATCATGAAGATAAAGTGGGCCAAACCTACCAAAAAATCACTTCTCATTCAAATCCTCTTATGGCTATTCATTTCACCACCAAAACCTAATCAAACTAAATTTCTAGCTTCAACTTTCAACATAATACACTCCTTAAACTACATCACCCAAATAAATACCTTTGCAATTACAATATGCTTTATTTAAGTAACACTCCAGGCATTACATTACATCCTCCAAAAGAAACACCACCTTGAAGAAAACCACCAAAACTTCCTCTTACAAAAAAAGGGTCTATAACTTTTCATACCCTTTGCTTAGAGAAACACAAAGCATAATAGGGTATCGATTAGTTAATAATTAACCATGATAGGTACCCAAATTAATAACATTCCCCGATGCATTCACTTCTCACTCACCACTCCACTTTGTCTTCCTCCCAACAACTTCAAATGGAAAAGTGTGACATCCTATTAATTACACCTTTTTGCTTCCCAACTTATATATATTCTTATAACCAGCTTAACGTGTGTCGTGATTAACGCGCAGAGCCATTGGATTCTTCAAAATAATTGTGGGTTTTAACAAACATTTGACCAGATTTCGAAACAAATTTTCATTTCGTCACTATTCAAAGCGAGTGTGTGGGGTGCTTATTTTATTCCGCTACTCACATTTCTTCAAATCAGCTTTATTTTCTTACATCACAGTGAGAGAGAAAGAAAGGGTAGTGATGTGATGACAAATGAGAGTGGGAATCAAAGAATAAGAATTTCTTTAATTTGATTTTGGAAAAGAAAAAAAAAAGTCCACTGCAAGATAAAGGGTAATTGTTGTGCATCTGGGCATCTTCATTATAAGTAGTGGGCAAGAAAGTGTTTATATTTATATGGTTGAGAGAATATTTTTGATTTTCAGTGTATTTGTGACTAACCCAAAATAATAGAGTGTTATGAGTGAAGGGGTGTATAATAGAGAAGAGACTTTGTATTGAATGTGATGTGGGTAATGTAATGTGTGAAACAAATTAAGAAAGTTGGTCAAACTCTGATTGAGAAGAGGAAAGAGAAACACATCATAAAAAAAGCTTTGCTTTTCCACTCCCTTTCTTACATAACGACCCAATATCAAAAACTTCGTCTGCAATGCAATGATGACTCTCTTAATTCATCTATCATCATACAGGCAAAATAGTACTAGGAATCAGTAACCTAACATATTAGTAGTATTCAGTGTTTTTGTTTTAAATATTTTCTTAATCAGTATCTTAAGATACTCATTAGTGAGATATTATCACATGAGTTAATTAACTTCACATGTTTAGTCATTTCTTCTTTTCGTAATAATAAGCATACACAGTTCTATGAATTAGGTGTGTCAAAAACGGAAATCTTCTGATTCGGTTCTCTGCTTCTTTAAGTATTGGTTGGGGCTGATTGACTTCTATGATGAAGTAGGTCGCGGATTTTGTATTCCTCCATTATTTTTCAAATGTATGTAGAAATTTAAGAGGGGTATTTTTAATTAATTAATTAATAGTTGTAGTTAGAGAAATTAACAAAGTTAATAATTAATAATTTTAAATATTTATTATTTAAAACATTGTGTGGTGGTATCTTTAAACAATGTAACACACAAAAAAAAATTAAATTGTAGTTTTATTTTAATTTTAATACTGTACAGATATGGCAACTTTTTTGTAGAAGGATTGTTCTATCCTTTCCTATCTCACTAATGACTTAATGAGTTGATAAGTTAGATAAAGTAGAAAAATAAATTAGAAATATAAAATGTCAACATACTTGCGAAATTGATAACGAGTCTGGCGACTTGAATTATTCGTTTTACTGCCTACAATTTATTCAAGAAGTGAAATAAATGGGCTTTATTTTTTATGCTATAAAATAGAAAGAAGAAGAATATTATTAACCATCTCCCTCCTTCTTATCTCAAAAATTAATTTAGTAAGACGGTTTCACATATATGATTCCTCCCTTCTCTTTTTTAGTAGTTGATTTTTTGTAATAGAAATTGTTTATTTTTTCATTTATTATTTTTTAATTTCAAGATAATATAATTTATTTTCAATTGAACCCTTAAGTTAGTTAACGTGAAGAGAGGAAAAATAGTCATGATAACAAAAAGATAAAATATAAAAACACACAAATAAAAATATAATAGACAATTCAGTTAAAATTATACTAAAAATAAAAAGATAAATAATTTTTAGAATTTTGATGAAGAAATTGTACCGTATGATCTATTGACATTCATAGCCAAACCCTCGGTCAGGCGGTCCAAAAATAAGCGGCCGAAGGCAGCTCGCTATAGGCGGATAATCCCGTAGGTTGTTGATGTGGTAATTTCTCCGGAGTGATTTTAGGAAGCCCACGACTCGAGTGGTCATAGCCGCTCATTCTAGTGAAACTTTGTTATCATAATTATGAGGGCTTCGATAGCACGCACGACCCTTTGGTCGAGCGGCTACATCATAACTAAATCTGTAAATTAAAGTAATACAAGTCAGTAATCAAGTTTAAAAAGCAATTGGACCATGATTAAGAAAACCCTAATCACAGGCCATGTCAAACACTGTAATTAGGAACCCAAGGTAAATTGGTAAGAACTTTTACTTCACATTTATTACAACATTAATTGCATTTACCCGAAAGTACTTGAACTGACTTAAGCATCAAAGACTTAAAATGTAGAAAGTGTAACGAAGGAAGAGTAAAAACAAAATTGAGTGTTTTTAGATAAATGTTAGGTCCTTTTATCCGAAACAAAAACCTTCCACAACTGTTATAAAGAAACAGAGAAAATAATACTGATGTCCATAAAAACTTTTATTATTTCTATATTTTCGTTAAAGGATTCAAATGTTATTTATTGTAAATAATATAAAGCTTTTAACCTTATCCAAAGTAGAGCATGTAAGTTATTAAATTGGTATACATACATTGCTGATTTTGGAGGTTTGATTGGATTCATTGCTTACCTCATTGGCTATTGACAGCATTTATTCTTATCCATTGAATAGAGTTCAATAAGTGAAAAACAAATCTGATAATTAATGGAGATTAATTAGTACTTACCTCTCTCATTATTTTTCCTAATTAATTAATTAACAAAAGGTATAAAAAAAGGTGGCAGTTAGGTAAAGAGGTGATTGCGTAATAGTTATTTTGGGTGACAAGAATGTTGATTTGGTACATAGAAGCTTCTATTTATCTATTGAGTATTGAGGTAACTTAACGAATGCACTATCCCTTGTATGATAACATAAAGCAACTATATTATTAATCTTAGTATCCTATAACAATAAAAGAAAAATATGTAGAGCAATAATTGTACCTTGATTTTTTAAATGAACAGAAAAAAAAGGAGTAAAAAGGTTTGTGTTGTGGGCATGGAATATATACTATTCTCTCTGGGTAGCTTTTATGAAGATAAATGGAGTTGTTTTATGCTTTTTCCAAGGCAGGAAATGACGAACTCAGAATTTAAATGTCATAAAAGCTTTGGGCCATTCACACACTCTTCCCACTAAACATAAACATGCATTTGATGCTTGATAGTTGATAGATACCAAAAAGTTCCCTACACATAATATAAGAAGTTATTACAAGTAATGTTCAAGACTATGCTATATATATGTGTATTAAATGTTTCTCTTTGCATATGCATAAATGTGATCACGTGTTTGGTTTGTTGGATGTGCTAAATAGAGTTATTTGTTGTATATGCATGTCTTTGATTGATGATAGTAAAGTTGATTAATTAGGGTTAAAGCACTAACAATAGTGGTAGGAAGGAAAAAGTGATGTTCAAAGACAAGGTTTGTTTCAAGTTTTTTATATATGCTTGCAATTATTTTCCTTTTATTTTCCTTTCTCTAGTTAGTCAACCCCCATCCTTCTTAAATCTCAAGTCTTTATGAGGAAACTAAAAAAGTAGCTTCACCAACTTTGGAGCAAGATCTATTTAAAATCAAATGCACCCAACAACAAAGCTACATGTGACACTTGCATTTTGGGACCATGCTGCCCTCTCCTCAGTTCAATCAAAGTATGTTATTTCTAGTCATGGTTTACATTAAAGCAGGAGAATTTTAAGATATTTTTTAAGCTTTTAAGTAAAAAAATTCTTCACCTTTATCTTGGTGTAGTTTTTAATTGTGCATTAGAAATTACAAAGAAAAAGAAAGCTTGATACAAATCTCGCTTTTATCATGAATCTTAACTTTTATTTGGTTTCATCTTTAAATTTTAATGCCTTTGGACTTTCAAATTAAATTGTTGTTGTTAATCTAGTTTCATTGCTTTCCTCCATTCTTTTTAAATTGCCTCAAATTAAATTATTTTTAGTTTGTCCTTAAATATAATTTCGTGTTACACTTGTTTCAAATCTTTTCAGCTTGTCCAAAATTAAACTCTACCTTCGTCAACAACTCATGCATGCTCTTTTTTTATTGCCTTTGTTAATTGTTCGTGCTTGCTCTGTGTGGAATTTTTCTATTATGACCAAACTCTATTCTATATTCACTAACCAAACTTGTGCTTCTAGCTTCATTCACAGAACTCTGTGCTTGTTCTAGTAGGACTGCTACCCATATATACACTTAAAGAATGATGATGCAACAACACATCGGGTCAAAGAAATTAAAGATAGCTTCAACTTACAGTCAGTTGATGATGTTATTAATTGTTTAATTGCATTCAATTATATGGTGATAGTTTAGGATAATGTTAGTAATGTAGATTTTAGATACAATTAACAGAAAATGATCATGAGGTTAAAAGACTTTTATTTATAAATTTCTTATTTCCCCTATTAACGACCGAAATATCGATTGTTAAATTGGTCTCCAATATTTCAAGGTGACAAAATTCAAAATGACAAATTAACAATTGTAATTTCGTTGATTGCGGTGGTTGTTTAGCTACCATTTTTAAAATTAATGACTAATTGTTTTACTTCCATAGTTTTCGTCACTATTTATTTTCGGTGACTAAGGGTATTAGTCACCAATTTTACCTATTTAACCACTAATTTTGTTGGTGGGTAAATTGTTTTTTTTTTTTAATGTCTCAAATCATTAACAAGTATACATAATACCAATTATTTGTACTTTTTATGATAACTCAATTAGTTGAATTGAGACTACTTTTATCATATTTTTTTGTTTGTTTTAAATCATAGTTCAAATATATAAAAATGACAACGCAAAAAATTATAATTATAAAAAATCACAATCTCAATCATTTTTGTTGTGAGTCTAACGTGAAACGGAGCAAAATAAACGGTAACAATGTACATTATTACTTCTAATTATCTAATCATATTTTTAATAAGAAAGATGGAGTAATTGACCAACTAGCATGACATATAAGAAAATGCATTATGTAAAAGTGGAGTAAGTGTTAATCTTACCTATTATTTTTGTTTGGCTTTGTATGCTTACATTCAAGGTGATCTCAACTATAAGTATTATATCTTTGATTGAGAACAATGTCCATATATAGCATAAAGAAGGTGTGGTTTCAAATCTTGAAAAAAAGTGGTCCATGGTCTATTATTTTGAACCCTTTTTCATTTTGTCTATTTTATCAGTGTCATTTTCGTTAGGATTATATTAACCACCTAAATAAGTCAAGTAGTGAATGATTTGGAATGATTAAAAATACTTATAAAGAAAAGAAGAAAAAGAGAATACTCAATCAATACCAACTAAGGAGAATAATTTTTTTTTGTGTTGAATCTAATCTAACTAACTCACCTGCCTCAAAAAAAAAATTAAATTTTCATCAACTCCATCTAATTTATTGTAAACCAATATAATTTTGACTATTTTAAATGTTGAAGAATAAACTTATTCCAGTTCATCTGTTGAATAAAACTTGTATATTCAATCATCCAAGTCAAACTTGTCTAAATTTAAGCAATTCAATGTTTATTTATTTTATTCAAAATATGCATTGCATAGTTGTGGCCAACTGGGGTCTAAAGTCAAAGAGGGTTTGAGATTCATTTTTCTCTAAAGTTTATATTTAAAAAAAAATGGGATCTTTCAGTTCTTAATTACTCTCAAGATGCTTATAAGATAGGCCAAAAGACATTTCTTTCAGAAGTGATTATTAGAAAAAAGTGAAAGAAATGAAATGTGGAATTACTTCATTATTGGAAAAGCACATGCAATGAGAGTATTGCAAACAAGGGTTCACCTAAATATAGGGTATTTGGTTAGCAATTGTTTGGACAAACTGTAGGTGCACAGTTTCTGAAAATGCATATAATGATGGAGATGTTACTTCTGCAATAATACAAAACTGTACTTAAATACAGGTCCTCATACTTCTGAAATAAAAAAAGAAAACATTTTCTGTTTCAATGCTCATTCTACATATAAACTGATTTTAAGAATAGAGAATTCTCTACTTTAAAAAAATATATTATATTTAAAATGTTTGATATGAATAGTAAAAATATTTTCGTACATTTTTTAACTTTTATCTTTTAAAATTATGTATCCAATTTAACAATTAACAACAATTAAAATTTGATATTAAATAATTACACTGTCATGAGAAGTGCAGAAACTATAGTATATTGGTTGTCTTACTCTACAACTATTATTGTCGCTTGTTCTCTGGCACTGAGGTTCCTTCCCTCCATGGAACATTCCATTTTTGTTGCTGCTCATTACATTTTCATATTTAATCTGAGTGATGCTACAAAAATAAAATAAAAAAAAGTAGCAGAAAGTGTTCAATCTGTCTCTGACACAAAAGAATGCCACGAAAACAAATCACCAAATTGGCATAGTTTCAGCTTTAATTTGCCCTTAACTTGAACCATTCTTCTCAGATCTCAAGTCACTTATTGGCAACAAAGAGCGACCCACCATGGAAAAACTAAAGATATAAAAATCCAAGGCAGAAAAAGACAATTTTTCAGAGCCTAACAAAAGAAGGTCAAACTTCAAAGGCTAAATACATAAACACACACAGTTTCAGCCCCTTAACTCCTTCATTGCTACATTCTCCACCTCATATGAAATGGATACATCCTAGTTTTTTTTTGGGATCAATAAGGACAGCCTGGAAGGATCCAAAACCAACCCCACTCACCATTATTATTATCAGCAAGAAACCAACACAACACTACCCTCTCCAATAAAGTGTATTTCTGTACACAAAACTCTTCACCCTCTTAACCAAGGCAGCACCAATACCAGCAGCAGCAGAACAAAATTAAATATAAAATTAAAAAAATAAAGAGCCTTACAAAAAGCAAAAAAGAGGAAGAGGATTGATTTCTTTCTTTCCTTTTTCTTTTTCCTTGTAGACTCTGCTAAGCATCTTTGCCTCTTCACTTTTCTCTTCTTTTATCTCCCTTCCTTCTTCTTCATTCCTCTTGGAATTTCCTCTTTTCTCAACCAGATTACCTTGTTTTTAGTTCTATTCCTTACATGCCATTATATATTGCTATCCCTTCTCTCCCATAAATTGCTTCTTCTTTAGGTGAATTCTTGCAGGTTTTCATTTTCTTACTCACAAAAGCTTGCTTCCTTTTTTCTTAATTTTCTCAATATTTTACCCTCCCAAATTCAAACCCTCCTCTCTCAATTAGAAAACTACATGCCCTGATCTCCTTTCAGGGTCCCATTGTTCACCCCGCAAGAGGCCAGAAAACAAAATCCAGTTTTGGAACTTCCCCTGATCTAAAAATCTGAACTTTCTGGTAATTCTGTCTGGTGTTTTGAATTCTGCTTCTGGGTTTTTGTTTCCATGGGGCTGTGTCATGGAAAACCCGTTGAAACCTCACGAAGTGAAGGTGGGCACCACGTTTTCCCCGGCGAGAAAGAGGTGGTGGTGGCTGCGAGTCCCAAAACCTCCACGAAAGGTTCAAAGTTTCCGTTTTACAGCCCAAGCCCGTTGCCGAGCCTGTTCAAGAACTCGCCGGCGAACTCTAGTGTGAGTTCGACTCCTCTGCGGCTCTTCAAGCGGCCCTTTCCGCCTCCGTCGCCGGCGAAGCACATTCGGGCCTTACTGGCCCGCCGCCACGGCTCCGTCAAGCCCAATGAAGCCTCCATCCCAGAAGGGAGTGAGTGTGAGGTTGGGCTCGACAAGAGCTTCGGCTTCTCCAACCACTTCCACACTCACTATGAGCTCGGGCCCGAAGTGGGCCGTGGCCACTTTGGCTACACTTGCTCTGCCAAGGGAAGAAAGGGCGCCTTCAAGGGTCATGATGTTGCTGTCAAAGTCATTCCAAAGTCCAAGGTTGATTTTTACAAGTTTTTGTTTGAGTTTCTTCCTTTTAAATTGGGTGTTGTGTTGGTTACAGGTGACTCATGAATGGTCTTTGCGTGATCTTGCGAAACCTTGCTTTGAGTTGTGGAAGTACCAAGAGATGTAACTTTTAGGTGTTTGGTCACTTGATCGTAAAATCCCAGGTTTCGAATTGTGATCACATTTTTGTCTGCGATCCTTGCTATCATTGATATTGTAAGAAATCGTGGACAAATTCAACTAATGTGGCCATAATCTCTGCTATAGAGACTCTAAAATCCTAGATGGTGTGACTAAAATTGCGATCACCCACAATTTTTTGAAATCTTGGTGGTATTACTTCACTGATGACTGATTTTCTTGTTATTGGAAGAATGCGTGTTGTACGAAAGTTCGTGGGTATGCTTGTTCTGTGATTTTATTACTTCTGGGAGAATACATGTTAATCTGGGGAATCCATGTTTAGATTTATTTGGTATAATTCAGAAACCTTGTATATATGATCGTGATATTGCAGTGGATTCTAGCTGCCAGTAGGCATCTATCTCTGTTTTTCATGGATTTGTTTATATTCCAGTCTTATGTGATGATTCGGATCTGTGTTCTTTGTTGTTGGTTATGAAAATCAGTAATTGGGTCTTTGTTCTTATGAGAGTGGGGATGTTTGGCAGATGACAACAGCAATTGCTATAGAGGATGTAAGGAGAGAAGTAAAGATATTGCGAGCTTTGACTGGGCACAAGAATCTGGTGCAATTCTATGATGCCTATGAAGACAACGATAATGTTTATATAGTTATGGAGTAAGTTCATATTGAAGTTTTCTTTTTTCTTGTATGAACCATCTTCAAAATCTTTGATGCTACTGCTAAATTAGGGATATAATCCCGAGTAGGCAGAACTTCCATATATGCATTAGTTCTTTAATATATCTTTGATATACTTCCTTATAGTTATGTTTGTAATGCTAATTGATTGGAAATGTTGTATTTGTTGGGAATTGAAAGTTGTTGATTAATTCCATTCACCAGTATCTCATGTCTACTGTCATATGCTATTCAGGTTATGCAAAGGAGGTGAACTGCTTGATAAGATTCTTTCCAGGTAACATATTTCTCCAACTTTCATTTTTCTGTGCGGAAAAAATGAATTAAACCCAAGATAGGCATTCCGGTTTTGTTCTTTTGCTGCTGCCATTCTGACTAACAAATTAATACTGATCTATATAGGGGTGGAAAGTACTCAGAAGAAGATGCAAGAACTGTTATGATTCAGATATTAAGTGTGGTAGCTTTCTGTCATCTGCAGGGTGTTGTTCATCGTGATCTCAAGCCAGAGGTAACTAGCTCATAAAGCTAACCAATTTTTATCTGGGAAAATTAATCAGGATAGGTTTTACCTTTCGGTTCTATTAGATTACAGAACGACGTTGTTACACTGATATAAATTTTACTTGCTTCAAGATGCACGGTTTATTCTAGTTTAATAGTGACCTTGTCTACCCTCTGATATAGTTCCTTACCCCAAATGATTCTTTCATTTGGGCATTTTATACTGTTTTCCTCATTTTCAAGAAAGCTGATTTTCTGCTGCAGAATTTTCTCTATATTTCTGAGGAAAATTCCACTCTGAAGGTCATTGATTTTGGACTCTCTGACTATGTGAAGCCAGGTCTGGCCTATTGCATCTGTCTATTTTCTCTGGTTTTTTACCGAAAACAAAACAATCAGGGTTAACGATCAGAAGTTTTTTGCAGATGAAAGGTTGAATGATATTGTTGGAAGTGCATATTATGTAGCTCCTGAAGTTTTGCATAGATCTTATGGGACAGAAGCAGATATGTGGAGCATTGGTGTAATTGCTTACATTCTTCTATGTGGAAGCCGACCCTTTTGGGCAAGGACAGAATCTGGCATATTCCGGGCTGTCCTGAAGGCAGATCCAAGTTTTGATGAAGCTCCTTGGCCATCTTTATCAGCTGATGCAGTAGATTTTGTAAAGAGACTGTTGAACAAAGATTATCGGAAAAGGCTAACTGCAGCTCAGGCTCTCAGTATGTGCTCCATTTCCCATAGGTTGTGTGTGGCATTAACTTCTGCATTTTATAATCCCATGAATTCTTGCTCATAGCTTGATTTTATGCACAGGTCATCCATGGCTGACGAGTCATTGTGATGATGTGAAGATACCTTTTGATATGATAATCCACAAGCTTGTTAAAGCTTATATATGCTCATCTTCTTTACGCAAATCAGCATTAGGGGTATGTGATATTGCCTAGTCATTTGTTATTGCTTATGTTTTGCCCCTTCCATGTTATATCTGAATAGAGTTTGGATATTTCTTGTTCACAATGATGCATGGTTTTGGTTTCGGTTATGGAAGTATATTGGATACGACACAACACAACACAATGTGTAAATAAAAGATTTTACGTTTGATACAAATGCAGTAATACAATATGGGGTATTATATGAACATGTTACCAATTTTGAAGTGTCTGTTCATAGCTTTTTAATCTATTATTAGATTTTTTGATCCACATCTGGTAATCACTAACCACCACCTTCCTTATTTTCATATTCTCTTATTCTTCTATCTATCATAACTGCAGCTTGCAGAGTTTCTGTAACTGGTGTAGTTGTGTAACCAATATTCAGCTTTTAAAATTAATCATGCAAATATGGGTCAGTAGTTAATATAGAAATTAAATTCAAATATTGGTGGCCGAAAATGAATTCACCTGCAAATATGATATAATGGCAACAATAGAATGGACCCAAAGAAAATAGAAACTTTTTAATTGCTAATTTTTTAGATAAATATGGAAGCGAGAGAATCTTAAGTGGTATAATCTTATCTATTCTGATTGATCTGTTAATATGAAATAATAGCTTGCATTTGCAGATTATGTTATTTACTGACAAATTGAGCACAAGTAGGAGAATTTTGTGTACTTGCTTATCATTATGTGTAATGAACCCTTGAAATGTCTTGGTACAACCTCGGTAATTCTTGTTGAATACGTATGTTTTGATCGGTTTTGTCATTTTGGCAGGCTCTTGCAAAGACATTAACATTAGTGCAGCTAGCATATCTGAGAGAACAGTTCAACATGTTAGGGCCAAACAAAAGTGGGTTAATCTCCATGCAGAACTTCAAGACGGTCAGTGGCACACGTCAAAAGTTGTTGTGTAGTTTTTTCTTCAAATAACTTTGGAGCCACTAACACATTTGCATGAACAGGGTATTTTGAGGAGTGTCACCGATGCCTCAAAGGATTCAAGGGTCTTAGATTATGTGAACATGGTAAGTTTATGAGGGAATGTTTTTCATATCTGTTACTCACATGACATAGTTGTTTTCCCTTGAAAATTGAACTGTTACTATTTATGTTTGCAGGTTAGTTCAATCCAATATCGCAAATTAGATTTTGAGGAATTTTGTGCTGCTGCTATAAGTGTCCATCAGCTAGAGGGCATGGAGAGCTGGGAGCAACATGCAAGGCGTGCCTATGAGTTGTTTGAAAAGGAAGGAAATAGACCAATTATGATTGAAGAGCTTGCCTCGGTACTCCTCTTGTTCCAATACCTTTTTTTTTCTAATATTAACAAACACTACATTTCAAATTTTGATTTTCATGTATGTAGAGAATCAGAACCAATGAACTGCAATAAACCACTCAGAAAAAGGCCCAACAATCACCATTTTTTAACGTGCACATATTCAAAGTTTAATGTGTCTAGGGGTGGATACCCTTTCATCTGTGCATTTCACATACAATGTCACTTTAAGAGAGCATTTTACGGTTCTCTTTACCTAAAACCAGATTCTTGATGACCAACATGTTGTTTCTACTGAGTCCAGATTCTTTATCGGAGTTTTTGGCGCTGTCATCTGTCAAACATTAACATCAAACTAAGTGTCAATCAGTGTATTTTGAAGATAAAATCGAGAAAAATTTAGAAAAATTTAACAGATAATCCAAATTCTCAATACCACATTATATCGTAAGCTTATGCAATTTGATTTGTTTCAGGAACTTGGTCTTAGCCCTTCAGTACCAATTCATGTGGTACTGCAAGATTGGATAAGACACTCAGATGGGAAGCTTAGCTTCTTGGGGTTTGTGAGACTCCTGCATGGCGTTTCTTCTCGCACATTTCAGAAGGCTTGAGAGAGAGAGAAGAGACATGATTGGTACTATTTTTTTGTGACCCTTATTGATGATACTCCAACAGCAGCAGAGTTTCTTGATCTTGGTTGCACACATGGCTTCAGCAAAGGCAAAAGCTTTAGCTAGAAGAAGGGTGGTGATCTGCAACATCTCCCTCTGTGAAGTTCCCTCCTTATGCGTTCTTGAAACACAACACTTTGCTTCAGATTGATTGGTGGTGCTGGAGTTAAGGCTTGTACAGATGAAAGTAGAGCACAGGTTGTACTTAGAAAGTAGTGGAACTTCCATAAAAGTGAGTTGTGTTTTGGGGTTTATCTATCTCTGTTACCCATCACACTTGTCAATAAACTATTTCTACTTATCTCAACTGCTTTTTCTTTTTACATCTCTTTTTCTTCTCATAATAGGAAAACTACATACATTATTATTCAAGTTGATTGAAAAATGGTAACTTTTTATGGATCTTTCGTTCTATTTAATGGTTTTTTTAGATTTTGATAAATTTTATCTGATATTCAACTATCTATTAAAAGAATTTGTCAGATGGTGTGATTTTAACATTCCTTTTAAATAGGTCATACTCGATATAAGAGAGCTAAGTGTTTTGGAAAATTTGCTTACTTAAAAAATAATCGGATTTTTAAAATTAATACTCTTAGTCTTTATTTTTTAGAAATATTCAAACTTTATTTTCTAATTTTTGTCTTCTATATGTAGCGTATGGAATCAAAATTTGAGTATTTTGAAAAATATGAAGACTAAAACCAACGTTTAATGGAAATTAAAATTTAGAAATGAGAGCACCATTAAAGGAAATTTGTTATCTTGGAAGTTGTGTTCAATAGTTTTTATGAAGAAAGCCAGGTCTTTTGGAGCAACTATTTTTTTTCAAGAATTTTTAGATGATAAATATTAAATAAAATATATTATCACTTTTTTTTATAAATTAAAACGAGAGTTAAAAATCAATTTGAAGAAACTAATAGAAAATAACTTCTACAAATTAACTCGAATTTGTAAAAAATATTAGTTTTGTTTTAGCTTTCTGAAAAAAAAAATCCTAACCTATTCGTCATATTTTCTATTCAGAATATCACCATCGAGTAATTTTTCTTTATACGAATGGCTATTTTCTTAAAACAAAAAATTAAAAAAATGGTTAGGTTATTATAGTTACATAAATAAATACATTCCGTTTCAATAACAAGACTTTTAACGAAGACGTTGGGTTTAGTATTTTAGTTTTTACGTTTTTTTTTTATTTTATCAATTGACATATGACATTAAAAGAAAATACTTCATTAATAATTAATTTTGGTGATTAAAAGTTGTTATTCAACCAATTTAAATACCAATTCAAAAAATAAAAAAATATTGATTAATAAAATATTTATTATTATAAATAAAAAATTTTAATTGATTATTAAATTTGTCATTAATTAATTAATTAAAACCAATTTATAAACTAAGTCATTTTGGTAGTCAAAACCTAGATAGCTAATTTTTAGTAACCAATTATTCTTTTTTGTAGTTAGAATCATGATAGTTAATTTTAAAGATCAATTATATTTTTTTTTATCATAGTGACTATTTTAGTAATTAATAATTTTTTACTTTGTAAATTGGTATCAAAATTGGTCACTATAATTACTAACAACTTTTAATAATTAAAATTGGTTACTAATAAAACATTTTCTTATAATGTGATTTCTTCTTTCTTACTTTTTATTAAAAAATCATATATTTCAACACCTCCCTTTAATAATATTAAATTCGTTGCATAAAATTTTATATATTTTGTAGTTTTTAAAACAAATTCATATATTTAAATACAACTTTTACTTTTATTTTACTTTTACATTTTACCATCAAAGTTTTATTGAAGTTGAAACATTTATATGGCTTTTTTTATAATAAAACGTTAGAATATAATTAAATTATTTTTTTAAATAATATTTATGGATAAAATATAAACAACATAGTACTCTGCTAGTAATAAATCAACAAGTAGAGTTTTACATACCGAAAAATTAAATTAACCAATTAAACATGAAAAGAGTGTAAAAAGTAGTAGATTATCAACTTAATAGAGAGATAGAAGTGAAGTGCACTACCATCAAATAATGTTGGTAACTTTTAATATACTTTTAAATTATATTTGACATTCTAGATTTGTTTATGGTTTCAAAATCTTATTTGATTATATATTGATGGACATTAATAAATATACTTTTACTAATTTTTTTACTTTAAAAAAAATACTTAGTTTCTAAATTTTCATTTTTTTATGTTTATATTTTTGTGTTTATTTATATTATTTATTAAATGGTTTACTCTGTTTTATACCATATTAACTTTTATTATATATTTCTCCTTTCTTTCATAAAGTAAATTATTATTATTATTTCGTTTTTTCTAAAATATGAACTTCATATTCATACCTTTTAATTTCTCCTTTTGAATTGCAATTGTCACATGATTTAACTTTCCTAGTCTTTTGGCAATTTTTTCTCTAACATCTTGATTGTTCATAGTATAAACATTTTTTTATTTGATGACTTTTTGTCTTTATTTAAAGACCATCAATCTTGATGATGATACACAATGAATTTTGAAATAAAAATCTCTTATGTAAATTTTAGATTTAATCTTGTTAACTGTAATGTAATCATTTTATATATTCAAATAACCACAAAGTTCTAGTAGAATTGAGATAGATTATTAAAGTTAGTTGTGTTTTAATCTTCTATCTTGACTTTTCTATCTTATAGTTCCACCAAAATTGAATTAAACTCATCAAAATTGACCGTGAGGGATATACCTTTCTTCATATGTAACAAAAAACAATCTATTGTTTAAAAGAAATAATAACAAACATGAATCAAGATAAAATTTGGCTCTAATACTAGTTTGTTGTACACTTAGTGCAATATTGATTACAAATCACACCAACAAAAGATAACAAACAAAAAGCACATTAAAACATGTTAAAGATGAGTACTCATATCATATTTCTTCATAATTTCACAAGAAGTACATGATACTTGTACATAGAGTTTTAAAACGATTACATGTTAGTTAGAAATACATGACAACAACTAGTTAACATAATTATATGTATATATTGGACGACTGGTTCACTAGATAACATATAATAGAGTAATCAAATGCTCCTACTATATTAGACACATTTATGCTATCATTTACGATCATCAGACACAACATCTTAAAAAAAGTTCAGTACACAAGATCTATGATTATGAAATTGTTGTTGTATTTATTTATTTGCATATCTTGTTTGAGTGTCAAATTGTCGATTGAGTAAATCTAAGTAATATTTATTTACATATCTTTTTTGCATTGAGTATTGTTATTTAGATGACAATGTTTCTCACTCAAATTATGACTTGACGTTTGACAAAAGAAAATGTCAAAGTAATTATCTACTCTAGAATTATCATCATTCAAGAATCAAATGATTGCTTAAGCGATGAACAATACATAAATTTTTTTAAAAGCATTATAAGAATCGAGAAGAGATAATGACACACTTGAGTAAAGAAAATTTAGTGTTGATGTTATTTATCTAGAGTTTTGCTTATTTAAGTTATAAGTGCATGCTTGAACGAAACACATAATATATCAATTTTCACTCCTTTAAAACTAATATTGCTCGAGTGACATGAGTTCGTTAAAAAAAGAAGTTAAAAAATATTAATTTTATAATGTTTTCTCTTTTCTTTAAATTTATTGGTTCCTTTGATGTTGAAAAGATGTACACATTTTTTGTTTTATCTTTTTCTCATGCTAAGATACCAAGTGTTATTACTTAGGAATAAGAAAAATTTTAAAATTTTAACATCAAATATCGTCGATCTCTATTATTCCTAAATAATGATCTATTCAAATCCACATATGTACTATAGACGATGAAAAAGAGGCTAGGAAACAAGCTACTGTTCACGGTTGGATCCTTCACAAGTTTATAAATGTATGAAATTAGATGTATTGGACGAAATTATAATGAAACTATAATGCATATAGAAGTTAAATAAAAGTAGCTAAATTATAAAGTTCTTTTTATGAATAAATTAGTATTAATTTATAAATAATGTTTTATTGTTATATTCCTCTTTAATATAAATTGTTATGAAAAAAGTTACTCAATATTCAGAAGTATATAAAAGAAAGGATAACATATAAAACACATCAAAATAACTAATCAATGTAATATATTTTTAGAAAGAAGTCGCGCATGTAACAACACCACAAGTTATGCTTATCCTTTGGTATGACAATGATCTCATCCATTTTACAAGACATTCTTCATTATTAAAAGAAAAAAAAAACACTAATGCAAGATTATTTGCTAATTAAGTTTTTGAACAGTTATATGTTACAATCCTTAAATTAGTTTAATAAATAATTTAGTTTACAATTTGAACTCATTAAATTTTAAAAATTTGATTTAATGCGGAAACTAATTGCATTACATAACTCTATGCATTAAGATTAAGATGTGCACATATGATGTCTCTTTAATAACAAATTAATGCACGCAATCAAAGAAAGAAAAAAAAAATGCTCTTATACAAAACCATTTTAACGTGTTTTATGTGAAGCAAATGAAGTTAGTAAGTCAAAACTTTATAAAAGTATTTAAAAAATAAATTATATAAGTTTAAATACTAAACAATGATTAATATATTATTTATAGCTAAATTGCGTAACAAATTTTATTATCAATTTAAAAAAATTAAGAAAAGCTAGTTTATATATATTTACTTTGATTTTTTTTTAAATATCATAAAAATAATATGGAAATTAAATCTGATAATTGTAATATATATATTTAAATAATCCAAAAGAAAAAAAATGTAAGGATGAGGGTAGGGTAGATGTTAACAGATAAGTACAATTATGTAATAGTTAATTTGAAATGGGTTGTTTAAGTTATCCTGGATGACACATTCAACGTACTTTTACAAAAGCTACTACTTTAATTACTACTTCTCTATTCAAAAGTATAAGAATTGGAGCTACCAAGTTTCAAAGTATAAAATACCATTTAAGAAAAATAGATAAAACTTTAAAATAAACTTGAATACTTAGAAGATAAGATAAGGGTACGATGAGAAGTGAGAGTGGTGCATATGTGTCCCATAGAAAATGGAGCTTGTTCCATGCAATGCAATATAGTACCACACCTGTTTCCAACTCCAATAACCTAATTAGAATATTTAGAAGTTTCTTATGTATAGAGGATTACTTGTTGATTTTATTATTAAAAAAAGGTTAAAAAAAATGATATTTAGTTTCGTTGGTCATAAAAAAAAAACATGTTACTCTGAATAATATGTGTGCATGTGATGTGTTGGTTGATGAGTAACATTTTGTAGTCTGGAAATGGCCACCTGTTTGGATAGTTGTTGTGATGTTTATAATGTTCCAAGAAGTGAGATCCACGTGGCCAGACATTCTAGGTGTAACACACACGATGTTACCCCTGAATCCTGCTGATATTAACTTCAGATGTGACTGCATGTTGGAACTGTTTGGCACCACCAATTCCAAACCAAATTATGGAAAAAAGTGTTTGAATTATTGTATTGTTGTAAACACTCGTTCTTCATTCTTTGACCTCACCATATGCATGTGTATATGCTTTTTATTATATTTTCCACCACATTTCTTGTTGGAATCAAATTCCAAAGCACCTCCTTTATCTAAATAGTGACTGGTCTCACTTAGGAGTCTTCTTAGGGTTTTAAATATACTGTTTTGTAGTTGGCACATCAGAATTTAATTATCGTATCTGATATTAATTATCTCGATATTAAGTGATCAGATCATAATTAAATTATACATTTGGAAGGTTATATTTGTAAGTAAAAAAAGTTATCTTTTTATTAATAGTTATAATATTTGTCTTATTGGTAGAATTGTTAAAATATGTCGGAATTCGCGAGCCAACTGGCCTATTACGCATTGGGTTGAAATTTTTTTAAAATTTTAATACGGATTAATTTTTTATCCGATCCACCTGAAACTCGGTTCACCAACTCATAAATAAAGAATCACACAAGTGTTTTTTATTATGTTGAATTTTGTATTTGGGTTGGGTTAAGTTGTTTTTTTAGGCAACACATTTATATTTTTTGTTATTTTGGTTTGTAGTTGGAGTTTAACATCCTTTTAGATTGCATTTGGACTTTATTGAAGTTTATTTAGATTTTAATCAGAATTATAAATTTTTTTATATTGAAGAAATTTTTTTTTTAATTAAGTGAGTTAACTCGTTTAACTCACAAACTTGTGATAAATCAGAACATGTTCAAATTTTGTTGGCTCGCTAATAAATTGGTCAGGTTAGGTTGGCTCACTAAGTGACCAGTCCGTAGCAGGTTAAGCTGGACTGGATCAGATTATCAGTTTTAATAACTTTATCTAATGATAAACACTCAATTCTAATAATTGGTATGAGAATGAATATCACATAAATTCAATTCCTGATTTCTCACATATCACATATTCATTATACATAAATTCATTAATTTGGTAGCAAAGAGATTTTCTTTTTCAGTATTTATACAGAAAAAAAAAAAAAAATTTAGAGTCATAATTCATTCATATTTGGATAAGTTTATTTAGATTTTAAACACGGTCTTTTATAACTTTAAAAAATATACTTTGGTTTAATGGTTTCTACTTAAACATTAATTTTTATATTTTAAGTTAGGACCATAAAGAATTTATAACTGATTTATATCAATACGATTGAATAAATTATTCCATATAATTAAATAAATCTTAGAGGGTAGTAAAATATTTTTCTTATATAACCTTTATATTTAATTATAAATGGAATGATTCATTTTACATATTTAAATTCTCGTTTAATTCTTGGTCAAAAATATAAGATTTTTATGACGTATACCAACTATTCTTTATAAAGGCAACGTTATCTCCTTATTTCTCAAGCATTTTCGCACAATCTTTTAACTCTACTATTTTATAATACAAGCTCTTTTAAGCTTCCTCAAAATTCCGAAGGTTAATGCTATTTGGAAGTATTCAATAAAAATATGTGAAAATACAAATAATTTTTTGAACAAAAAGGTACCATTTCTTGTACTTAAATCATGGTATGTGTTCTTATACGCTTAGAGTATAAGAAAACTGCTCATACATTATAGATGAAGCCCCAAAGACGTGTAAATGTTATAAACTACTATTTTTAATCAACTGTTTTTTTTTTATTTTTAAGAAAATATTTTATTGAGAAATGATAACTTCTTTAACTTATATTAAAGAATAATTTTATACATAAATTCTATTTGAAATTTAATTAATATCATTTTGTTTATTATAAAAAAATTCAAAACAAATTAAAAGATAGAAACATATGTCTCTAAAGGCTTCTCGACTGCTATGTATATGCAATAAAATACAATTTAATGATATGTTTTCATTTAAATTACAAACTCAACTAATTTTTTTACTCAAAAATAAAATGCATATATCACTCAAACATTTTGGAATAATTTTAAGAAGGCACACAATAATGTTAAAGGTGATGCACAAGTGTTTTTCAGACCCAAATAATTGTTGTTAGAGAAATAGACAAAAAAGAGGAAATTTATGGTGTGGATAAGGCGAAAATTTCAAACGTTATTTTTCTTCTTCAAGTTCTTCATATTGTCATCATACCATATAATTTGAACAAATTAATCATTTGAGTCAAACAAATATGAAGAAAATAAGAATTTGAAAACATGATAATTACTTTTCTAGAAGATACATTTGTTTTGAGAACATATCATATTATTCCTGATGTTAATTTTTTCATTGGGTTACACGTTTTTATTACTCTAACCTCATGTAAAGTCTAACTTTTCCTTTGCACAGAAATAATATGACGATGAAATAATATGATGATAAAATTATATGGCGATGACTATCAATAGTTGTAATTTTATTAGGTATAACTTCAATATATGAAAAACAATTTATATGCATGTAAAACATTATATGACTTACATGCTTAAATTTCCTTTAATAATTACAAGTAGTATAAATATTAATTCTAAATTATATTGTTGTGGATGGAATTTCAATTCAAGAAAAGAGATGACATATATTTATTATTATATTGGTATGCACACGTTAATAATCAAACATAAATATAAAATTACATAAATTTTAATCACTAACTATCTCTTTTTCTTTAGTGTTGCTTTCACATAAATCACACATGTAATTTCTAATTATTTTTCTTATTTATTTTTGTAATTTATCCATATCTCTTTGTAATGCAATTAAAATATCAATTCTTCTTTTTTTTTATGAAATTTTGAATAATCCGATTCATATTTTCTAGTTATATATATATATATATATATATATATATATATATATATATATATATATATAAAAAAAAAAAAAATATACAAAAATAAATATATATATATAAAAAAAAAAAAAAAAAATCAATAAAATATGGTTTTGATTGTTTAGAAAATAAACTTGATCATAGAATTTAGTATCTTGAAGTCTCAAGTCTCTTTCTCTATTTTAGTAAGTGCATAAATTTAATTTTCAAATTTCAAGTTTTTCATTGTTGGGTCTTTCTAGAGAGGATCACTGGGAGATACAACATCAATAAGACATGAGTCCAATTAACACATAAGGGATCAACACATAAGCGATAGATTTATGAGTCTCAATTCTTATATGATGTTCAACTTTTTCATTTTTACTCAATGTGAAACTTAAACTCACACTTGGATCCCAACATTCATAAACCTGCACAATTCATTTTTGAGATTAATCAAGAACAATTACAAAAATATTATTTTGAAGATCAATCGTACAGTTGATCAAGATTTTGAATTGAAACGTAATGATATATACAAAATTTATTTGTACAATGAAAAACTATCACTTTAAATTTTTAATATCAATAGAAATTAACAATTACTTATAATATTTTAATTAAATTTTATTAAATGGAGAAGTAACATGTCTTTGGGACCCAGATGGGTACATGGTATGAGGTAGGTTTATCCCTTCTTGATATAATTCTCATGAGAAAAAGATTGGTGCATGAAGCTTACATTCACGTACCATAGCAAGTATCTTGACTTTTTCATTGCCTCCAACTCTTTTGTCCTCCCATTATTGGCCAAGAGAGGTATCTGCAATTTGGTTGACACCAAACAAGTATATATATATATATATATATATATATATATATATATATATATATATATATATATATATATATATATATATATATATATTTTTTATTATAATATAAAATAATATATATTATCTATTATTTGCTAAATGATAGGACATGATATTTTGTGTCTCCTCCCGTATATAAAATTACGACCACTATCTTCGCAAGAAACTTCAAATTTCTTGGCAATTGCATAGTTATGTCAAAGTTTAAGCAAATTAATTGGTTCCATGATTCTCAACTTTGTTCATTTGGATTAATGATAAGCCAAAACCATTTCCACTGAAAATTCTCATTAATGTTAATGGTTTGAGTGGATTAAAATTCCTTAAGTTTTTTTCCCTTTAAGTTAATACCTTAGTTTTACTATTGTGATGAAAACAAAAATTAAAAGATATTTGTTATAAGTGATCTACCTGGTTTTTTTTAAAGAGATGAATCATTTTTAAAACCAGTGAATTAGTATTAGTATTATCGATATCACAATGTTGAAAATTCTACATCGACTAGAGATAAAATGAATTTGTAGTATATAAGTGAGTGCAAACCTCCTACATCGACTAGAGATAAAGTGAGTTTATAAAAGTGAGTGCAAAGCAAACCTTACATTATAAAGTGATTTTGTTTGATTGAGTTAAACTTAAAAGTTCACTTCTTAACATGGTTTCAAGGTCATGAATTTGAACCTATCTTAGCGAAATTTGTTATTTGTTAGGCCTATCTTGTCATCCACTAGGCCCCTATCGGACCACTAATTAAAATCTAGTCTCATCGATATGTATATAGAGACATTGAATTAAACTTAAAATTCACCTTTTAACACAATTTTTATTTTATACATTTGAAAACATTATTTAACATAAAAAAACCAGTGAATATTTTTGTTTATTTTTCAAAGAATAAAGGAGGTAATATAATATATAAATAACAAGAATGTAATATTTTTGAACTAGTATAGTAGTGGAAGTTAATTAGCGATAAAAAAAAAGTAGCGAAATTTTGTGATTTTATCCTTGAAATGGGTAGTATAATTTACTCAATATTTGAAATGGATCTCACCAAAAGTGTGTTTCCTCTCCTTTGATCTAAACAAATAAACAATTCTTTGTTGGTCCTCCTTTTTTAAATTCTTCCCCAAGTAGACTTCCTTGTATTAATTTACTGAATGTTAGACTAGGCATTTACGAAATTAATTTTACAATAAAGTGATATGTGTCTAGACACTTTTATTCTAAAAAAAATTAATTAGCAGTAACGTTTAATATTAGACTTATTAATTTATATCTAATGTAAAAATTAAATAAAATTACTTTAAACCAAAATTTAAAATTTAAAATCAACTTACAAAATTAAAAATATAAATTAATACTTATATAAGATTAAATTTAATATATCACTGACCACGATGATCAACTAATGTGAGGCTGTTTTAGTTATTTTTAGAGTTTAGAGTCATGATGTAATGTGTAATAAAGAAACAATGGAGCACATAAATTGAACTCTATTATATACATCAATTCAATAAAGGAATGATAATGTTGACCTTAAGTGATCTCTACGGGGTCATATTATATGACTATATTTTAATTTATGTGTATCTAATTGCACTACAAATTTTTAAAAATATTTTTGCAACTTTTATTCTAAAATGTAAATTGTACAAGACTCAAACTTTAATAATATTTATTAACACTTAAATTTTTAAAATTTAAAATTAATTCAATTATTATATTTATATATTATTTTAATACCACTATATGATCTAATGAAAAATAATATCATACTTAAAGGAAGAGATTAATAAACTTAACAAATTCTATTAAATTTTTATTTCCATGACACATAATTATCTTAAATTTATGAACTTCTTACATCACATCAACAAGTTTCAATGAAAGTGTTTTAAAATACAAATTTACGACTCTCAGTATAACTCCACGTTGCGAATGTCATTAGGTGGAATTATTCTAAATGTGGAGTTTTCAAGTTATTATTAGTAAGTGCATATAGATAAGAGAGGCCACGCACCCATGCACCGAGAAAGAAGATTGAGCTATTACCAGATGAGAATTTTCAAAACTATATTATATATTATGGATGAGTATAACTAAATTAAATAGAATAGACAGCTAAAGGAAATATTATAATTTTAATTACAGAACAACATTAAATGTGTGTTGAAGAATTTATAGATTATTTTAATAGATATAATTGGTTGTCGTAATTGATTGGATGCAATAAATTTTTATAAATGAATATGTTAGATGAAAACATATTATATAATTAATTTATTATGAGATTTATTTTAAGGGTTAAATATATTTTTAGTCTCAATATTTTTATGTGAGATCGAAATTCAATTTTAATTTTGATACATTTTGATTCTCAAACTTTAAAAATGAATGAATATAATTATCTTAACTTAACAATATTAAAAAGCTACAGTTTCAAAGCACTTACGTAAGCTAGTAAGGTGAGTTAGTTAACAAGCACCAAACAACGACCGATTATGTTGCATGAACACATCTTGACGAGTCTCATGAGCTGGCGAGAAGAGTTTTAGTGTTAAAAAAGCAATAAAGGGATAAGACTAGTTTAGAGCCAAAATAGTAGTAGGCATAGAAGTTGTCTTAAGAATTTATAAAATACCTTAAAAACATTTAGATAAAAACATTTAGATACATTTAATGATGTTTAATGTTAGTTACACAGTTTCAGTCAACTTTTACAAATTAATATATTTATTCAATGTATTTATTGAATTTATGAAATTTAGAGGTAGATTGTTCAAATGAAAGTTCAAACTAGATGGCACTTGAAGTATCAAATAGGTTTCTATAAGCTGGTATCAGAGCTCAATTTGAACTCTGTGGTTTATTGCACACGGTCACTACAAGAATCATGAAATTAAGAATGGAGGCTTTGGAGAAAACCATAGTTGCAGATATTCAACTACCGAAGAGTTTTGAAGAAATAAGATTGCATGCAAGATTATCTTAAAGGGGTGTAGAATTGGAAGCCAAATTCTTACAACAAGATGCTTATATACCTCAGTTGGAGAGGCTTTGACGAAGAGTGCAAGTGTACAATTTTCGAGAGAATCAGATAACCTTTGATGAAGGTACCCAAGAAAACTATGTAGAGGCAGTGTTCTTGGGAAACAAGAACGGTCATAAATTAGAGTTAATTCTGATTTTTTATAAGATTCAATGCATATTAATTATTTTTAATTAGTATCGTAAGATTTAGGAGACTTTGTTGAAGGTGTAATTAATAAAAATTGAGTTCTGTAAAAGTTCATAGGTAACTACACTATTAAATGAATTATATAACCTTAATAAATATTAATAGACTTATTTTGTTGAGAAGACAAAATTGTCCATAAATATTATATAGCTGTAATTGATAATATATTTGTTACGTACTAAAAAAAATTTAAAAAATTAATTAAATAATAAAGTATCTATATTTTAATTTTACTAAAAATTAAAATATAATTAGACCTAAAAAAACTAAAATTAACAAGAAATGAAAGATTATTTGTTTTCTAATAAAAAAGATAAAAAATAATTAATGTAATATTGTTTGTATTAAAAAACAACCAATATTTTTTTTTATTAATTTTTATATTTAATTATATTTTAATTTTAGTAATATTAAATATAATTATTTTATTACTTAATTACATTTTAATATCAAATAAATTATCAATGACATTTTTATCTTCTAAATAATAAAATAAAGCACTTATCTTTTACATAAATTTTACATGCGTCAAAGTTGTAACATAACCTTTATATACATAAAGGATTGACATTATAGGTAACTTAAGTGTTTAAAAGTGTCATTTTAATCCCATGTCAACATTTAATTAGATCAGACAATATGAGTCAATAGATTTGATTTCATTATGTGTCATTAAGACTTTAAAATTCAGCTTATTATAATCAGTGAAACTTGAAGGCATGATTTTCATTACAGCCAAGAATTTCGAAAAATGGAACCTAACTCACTGGTTTAGACTTCACAATTCAACTTACAATTAATGTATTTAGTTTTTATTTTTTATCATCAAATTAAATGTACCATAAATGACATGGACCTTCGTGATATTATAAATATTTATATTACCTTTAACATAATTCTGATGACGCAAAAAAAAAATCATTTGAATAAAGTATATATATATATATATATATATATATGTATAAAATGTGTATATTTAGGAATAATACTAGGATGGGTCAATTCGAAAAAAAAAATCGTGAGGTGGATTTAATATTTTAGTTCGATGATTTCTGTTTCACAGGTCAATAAAAAACTGGTCCAGTTTATATTAACTTAAATTCTTAAAATTCAGCAATATCAATACAAAATATTGTAGTGTTTCTTTTAAGCAACTTATTCATTTTTATTTCCTTTCCTGCAACTGGCCTAACGTTAGAAAAACTAATATTTTTTATACGGAACTAGACGAGAATAGACCAATTCATATTACTATTCTTATCTTTATAGTAGTTATTTTCATTGCATAAAATAATAAAATAAAATTATATTTTCTTGCTAAGTTTTTTATTCACATAGATAGGAATCAAATATCAATAATATAATTAAGAATGTTAATTAACTATATTAATTATAATAGAAAATAATATATGTTGTGTTTACATATTTAGCATTAATACATAATTAAAATTTAAATCCAATGCTAGAGTTAAATAATAACAATGTCAGTAGCTCCACCCCATCTTAGTCTTTTAACTGACGATAAACTTTGATAAAATCATATTCTAAAATTTACTTCTCACAAACCATAAATTTGAATTATAATTTTAATTATTCAAATATGATTCGGTGTTTTCGTATTTAAATTTTCAAACCGTTATATATTAACAGTAAAATTTCTTAACTTAAATTGGTGTTATATCAATGTTTTAATTAAAATATATATAATATAACGTTTTCTCTAATTTTAAGTATAAGTGATATTAAATTTTAGGGATCAATGTAAGTCTAAATCCATGTTGACTATAAATGAGAAACTAGAATCACATATAAAACAAAAATTCATAAACTCATTGTCTTAAGGTTTTGGGTTGAGAGTGGTGTCATCAATGTCTTTATAAAAGCTAACAAGTGGTATCAGAGCTGATTGTTAAAACTTATTCAAATGAGTACAGTGTGGTCGATTTGGTGTTGTATCTCTCTAATGAAACTTTTTCGATAAGACCTGACATAAAAAATGTTTTGAATTTCCTTCCTAAATTTAAATTTATATGTATTCCACTCCCTTCAAATTAAATTTACTATATCAAATCTATTTTGTATTCTAAAACGTAAGTCTCCGTTTGTTTATATATATATATATATATATATATATATATATATATATATATATATATGGAGTTCATCTCCTTTATTTATTTATCGTAAAATTTAATATTTTCGTATACTCTTCCAAGTTAGGGACCATGACTTTCTTAATTTAGACGCATTGACTTAGTTTATATTTTTGTCTGTATTTCCTTTCCATCAAAATAAAATGATGCTAAATTATAATTTTGAAAGCTTAAAAAATTAATTCAAAATTTTATTAAATTAAATTCAACTAAATTTAGATCACTTGCCATCTTCCCGCAAAAATATGAACAAACTGATGGATAAGCAGTAATTGACCATAATAGCCCTTGTGAATAAAGACATGCGGGGCCCACTTGGCCGTCACTATTTATTTATTCCAATCGTCCCAACCTTTTACTCGTCTTCCTTCGATTCCCTAATTTCGCACTTCTCTTGAGTTTCTCATACACAAAGTCCAGTTTCCTAACGCAATCGAATTTAAATTTGAATTTGAATTTGGATTTCGATTTCGATTCACTGTGATGCCTTACACGGTACGAGAGAACCTCTCGATCGGCAACATCGGCGACGCGGCGAGGATTCTTCAAAACGACACCGTTCACAGCGTCACGCACATTCTCTCCGTACTCAGTTCCGCCTCCATCTCCTTCTTCTCTGAATGGCGTCCCAGCATCTCCATCCCTGCCAAGGAAATCACCAAAGTCCACGTGGCGGACGCCGGGGCTGGCGCCGCCAAATCGGCGCTCGCGTCGGATAAGCTTCTTTACTCGCTCGAGTACGCCGGTCGCGACCTGAAGCTCGTGAGGATGGCCGTGCCTCTCCGAGATACCGAGAACGAGAACTTGTTGGATTACCTGGAAGTTTGCATCGATTTCATTGATCGCGGTCGGAAGGAAGGTTCCGTTCTCGTCCACTGTTTCGCCGGAGTTTCCAGAAGGTGCCGATTGATTTTAATTTTGTCGATTTCTTTATTACTATTATCATTTTTCTGAGTTTGATGGATTTTGCGGTGGTTCTTGTAGTGCGGCGGTTATTACGGCTTATTTGATGAGAATCGAACGTCTATCTGTAGAAGGTGTGAAACTGAAACCAATACTTAAAAAGTTATGATACCGTGTATTTGACGCGCGATTGAATAAACACTAATAATTCAATACAAAGTTTGTTTGTTTATAAGCTTTACCTAAAAGCTGAGTGAAATAAGCTTGAAAATAAGTTTATTCTGCCAAGTTTATTAAATTGAGTTGAAAATTTTTTGTTCAAGAAATTATGTATAGCTATTTTTAAATACCATATTTAATTATTAATTTGATGCTTTACCCTCACATTTTGATGGTTTAGTCTCTACACCTAAACACTGGTGGTATTAGTCACTACACAAATGATATTTAATCCGTTTTTAGTCTTTGTCATCCAAAATTGTTGGGATTAAGACGAGTTTAAAAGTGTATTACTAAAATAAGTAGTTTCTAGACATAGAGATGAGGCATAAAGATTTATGTAGGTATTAGATCAAATACATAATTAAACCTAAATATTATTGTTAGTTTCTATAGTGCATAGTGCATTAACATCATTATCATCAATTCAGTATTGTTGTTAAAAGTTGATGTAAGTATTTTTTTTGAAAATAGGCTGAGTAGTTATTGCTTATTTTTAGAAGTTGAATGGTCTGTGTCTCGGACTTATATGTTCTTCTGTTTTTAAATGTATTTTTATGTACTTCAGATGCCCTTGAATCGTTGAGGCAGAGCTGTGAAAATGTTTGTCCCAATGATGGTTTTCTAGAGCAGGTGTGTGCTGTTAAAGGTCTCTTTGTATGGTCGTGAAGATATTATTTTTTAACGAAACACCAATCAAAATTATGACGTTTTTTCCTCTCTCTCACAAATCTTAGTTGAAACTGTTTGAGGGGATGGGTTTCAAGGTTGATCACTCCAGCCCTATATACAAGCGCTTTCGTCTAAAAGCACTAGGTATGACTTCTTCTCCCCGACTTATTTTGGTACTTATTATTATTCATACAAGTGTCATGGCGGTATTGAAGAGAATGGAGATGTTTGGTTTGACCCTACTTAGTAAAAGAATATAGTGGGTGGGTCTAAGCTACATCATGCATCATTTTGGTGTGTATGGTACCCTCTTGTTTGTCACATGTCATCGCTGGAGTGATTCAACTTGCATTGTTTACTTTATTTTCACATGTCACCATGCCCAGTACATTTTTAGGAAGTAGGAAAATCATGGGCTAGATTTTAGAGTTCCTTCATCTCCCAAATTCTGTACAGAAACACGTTTGACAAAAGTTAAGTGTTTATTCTCATTATTTCTTCATTCTTATGTGTCATCATCCTATCTAGTTGTATTAATTTTCAAGTTGAGTTATTCCTTGTAGTTTCTGTTTTAGTGTTTTGATTACGCTTATTTTGTGCTCATATTAATCCTTTTTACTAGTTTTAGTTTGAATATGGAAAAAATTATGCAATCTGAGGAAAGAAATGGATGTTTTTTTCAGGTGAGAATCATTTATCAGGGTTGAGGATAGACAGTTCTAAACTTGGTGCAGATCCTGGCATGCCTGTCGAAATTTCTTCAGGGGCTGAAGAAACTACTAAAGTAGAAAATAATCGAAGACCTACATATCGCTGTAGGAAGTGCCGACGACTTGTTGCATTGCATGAACATGTCATAGATCATGTTCCTGGTGAGGGTGAGACAGCCTTTGGGTGGAACAAGCGAAGAGGTGGCAACCCTTTCAACAAATCTAAAGAATCGGAATGTTCATCCATATTTATTGAGCCTCTACGGTGGATGAAAGCTGGTAAGAAAACATTCAACTACAATACTACAATGTCTATTTTTCAAACGAGATGGGAATCTATGCCACACTTTTTGTGAAGAATGTTCCCATACTTTTGTATAATAGATAAAGAATGGTCTTTGATATTTTGAAGTGTGTTAACACTTTTTTCTTGCGCCTCTTGGAAAATTATACACATAAATATGCAGAAAATTGACAATTTTTTACTGATATTTCTTGTTACTCAGTTGAGGAAGGTGCACTGGAGGGAAAGCTGTCCTGTGTTCATTGTGATGCTCGTTTGGGATACTTCACTTGGGCAGGCTTACAGTGCAGCTGCGGAAGCTGGATAACCCCAGCATTTCAACTCCACAAAAGTCGGATAGACATAAGCCCCATGTAACCCTTCTTTCGCCACTTTATGCATATCCTCATTCCTCAATAAGGGATGCACCCTATATTTTTGTCGTTGTTCTTGGACTTGTGTTCTGCCTCAAGCTTTCCAAGTCGGTCCACTGCCAATGAAGTAATGGAAAGAAGATTGAAGTCTTGTTCAAGTTTTCCAGGTAAAACCAATGCTGTTATGAAAGGGGGAGGATTATAGTGTTACACTCTTGCGCTTCTTCCAGAATGGCGTTTGGAGCTACGATTAGATATTAAAAAATTACGGGTTTTAGCAGATGGAGAGGCATGATTTGGGTTTTTCAATATTAGGATTTGTTCCTCCAATGATTTTACCATAAGCAATCTTCGAATGATTTTACCATTGTACTTTTCTTTTCATTATTCTCAAATATGCAAATTTTTTCTTGTGGTGTGAAGAAATTGGCTACAAGTTGAAATACATACGCGAAAACCCGAATGCTGATATATTATTTCTAGTCTATCATTTCCAGGCCCCTTCTCTTTTGATCATTATCCACCAGGCAATTGGATAAGAACTTGATTGCTGCTTAGATCACAATTAATTGTTAAACATTACATCAGATCTTATCATGTCTCCGCAAGATGCGCTGGATGTACAAAGATATCTTGTCAAATTTTGATTTAGGATACGGTTTAAAATATATTAAAAAAAATTAGGATTTCTCCTTGGCTTAACATTTTTTGTATACATCTAGTTCTTGTGGGTGTTTAAATTTGCGTGGCATCACTTAACATGATACTAAAACACTAGTTAATATTATTGTAAGTAAATATTCGTATGCTTGATTTTATATTTTATGAACTGATTGTAAATTAAAACTGATTAAGATAAAGTAGCTTTAAGTGGTTTTATGCCTAGACTTTAACAAAAAATATTACTACCAAGGCTTGTTTTCCACTTATGTAAAAAATGAGTTGTTACAATTTTTGTATGAATATATATATATATATATATATATATATATATATATATATATTAGATAGTTTAGAATAACCCATGCACCATGCTCAATAAAATGACCTAAATCCCCTTGACCAGTTAGAAGTGATATATTTTCATTGTTATCAGTCAAATAACAAAACATAGAAGTAGGGATGTCAAAAAAATTCGTACTCGTAGGTATTTGCGGATAAAACTCGCAACGGATAGGAAATGGATATTAAAAATGGATACCTGCTATCCGTGGGTACGAATATTTTTTATACCCGCATGTTAACGGGACAGGTACGAGTATCATAATATCCGTACTCGTGGATACCCGTATCTGTTAAACTTTAATTCACCAAAATACCCTTATATATATATATATATTTATATTTATGACAGTGATGTATTTTATTTTATTTTATTTGAATTTATGATTAAATATTTGTTTTGTAAATAATTTTGTAAATATTCGCGGGTATCCTTGGACACCCGCGAATATAAAATAAAATTGGTAAGTACCCGCATAACGGATACCCGACGAATATAGTACGGGTACAAGATGAATATTTAACCAGTGGATAGGGTACGAGGAGCTACTATCCCTATCCGCCCCGTTGACATCCTACATAGAAGCATGTGATATTTTTAAATGAAAATAAATAGTAACTATTTTAAGATGATTCGTGTAGTCCATCAACCATTTTAATATCCATGACCATCTACCGAGTTTTATCAATTGTAAATAATCTATTACATCATTTTTGACAATTTTTATTTTTACATACATGTTAATTAAATTATATATCAATTTATTAATTTTATTTAAATAAAAAATACACAAATAACAATAAACTAAATAAAAAATAAAAAATATATTTTATGTTTAGTAAAAGTTGTAGTTTTAAGTTTTTAATTAATTATTTTATAATTAAAACTGTTTAATTAACCTAAATTTAGAAAAATTATAAAAATGTGTGTAGAATCTGTTCAAATGACAAGTGTTTGTATCTATTTATTGTCTCTCATTGGACATTTCAAAGCACAACAAAAATGTATTTTCATTGCATTATTAGGCTATGTGACTTTCCAATAAGAGAAAAAAAAAAGTATTTTTAAGTAATGCGATGTCACAACCGCTCACACCAGTTATTACCTGACAAAATTACATCTTTGTTGTGTATTGTTTACAAAATAAATAAGTTTCTATCATGATAAAAGAAATTACAAGTTTGGGGAGTAAAGTTAACAAACACCAATGAGGAAACTATTAAAATTATTAAAAGCCCAAAACAGGCCCAGTCCATTTTTGAAAATCAGAGGAGAGAGACTTTAGAATTGCTAGCACCCAACAAATTTGCGGGTTCAGAACTGCACCACTTCGCCATCTGTGACACAGTTTGAATTGATTTATGCTTATTTGAGGTAATTTTGTAAGCTTCGTTGTCTCTTTGATTGAAGGATAAATCTTGCACTCTGCTCCATTTTCTTTTTAATGGTTGCATTGCCGTAGATAGTGCAGAGGACTTCCACCTTCAATGCTAGATGATAAAATCTGCTTGCAATTTCTCTTTGTTTTTTTTTTTTTCTATTCCTCATGTTTTTATTATCATATTGGCTTTTCAATTTTGTTGGTGTTTTTGACCTTGCGCATGCATTTTTTTTCTTTTGCTGTTCTGAGTTCATTTGCAACTTGATTAACCTTCCTTGAAAGAAAATGCGTCACCCTAACTTTTAAATTTTAATATATTTTCTTTCTTTATGTTCTTATCGGGTTTGGCACCTGAGGTTCCTTTGTCTCTGTTTGTAGAACTTCGGTGTGTTTCCGGATGCTGACTGTCATGAAGGTGCTGTTTTGATAAAATCTAAACTATAAATTCATCACCAATGGATTACAAATGCATTCAGTGCGGGTGCCCTGTCAAAACGCTTTACGTGCAGTATTCTCCAGGCAACATTCGCTTGATGAAATGCGTAGGTCTTTTTCTTTTTACTGAATAAGATGAAATTCATGATTATTCATTCTATTGTGTCTTGAATTACCCAATTCGTGAACTGATTTTCGGACCCTTTTTGTGTCGTAGAAGAATTGCAGGGCTGTGGCAGACGAATATATTGAATGTGAAATCATGGTGCCTAGTACTCCCTTTGCCACTGATTTATGAGTTAAAACGTCTTAACAGTCTGTCTGGTATGGTGGAAATGGTGGGACGAGAGAAGGGAGGACAGAGAAAAAGAGTGGAGATTTTAAATCTGCAATCATTTGGCAGCGTAGAAATAAGGAGAATAATACCTTTTTATTTCTTTGCTCAACTATTTGAAAATTCAACAGTAACAGTTTCAAAGCAAACTCAATTGATTGTCGTGGAACGATTTTCATATGTCTACAATAGATTGTCACACTATAAAATCGGTTCATTTTCAGCTGCCTATAATCTATTTTCTTTCTCGTTGTTTATGAAGGTGGCAATGGATTGTCTTTCTCTGAAAATGATTTACAAACTTTTTTTTTTTTTTATTTGTGTCTTTCCTATTTCTCTCAAACAAAACACCCATAAAATCCACTTTATTCTCACTTATTTTCATCCACTTCTATTTGCATCTGCCCTATTTCTTTCCCTCTTGCCAAGCGGACCCGTAGTTTTTTTCTTGAGATGACTCTGTTTCCCCTTCCCCTTTGTAGATTTTGGTAATAGATTTGATACTTCACAAGCCCAAGGCCTATAGACATCTCCTCCACAATGTCATCAATCAAAAAACAATGAAGTTTCAGGTATGGTTGAGCTCCTCCATTATCCCTCCTGCTGTTATTGCATGAGTCTTGTTTTTTTATGTTTATTAATGAGCACTAAATTTATTTTTGCTGTTCTGAATAGTGCAATTGTGATTATTATTTTTTTACATATTGGCAATCAAATTATTCCGGTTAGCATTGCTGCTGACATTAGTATTGCTTTATTATGCAGTCGTAATTTTATTGTCTGATAATAACAAACGTGAAGCATTTTAGTTTTGAACTATATTTGGAATCTCCAACAGTATTTACATTGTTACTTTTGGAGAAGCCTAATCTTTATATTAAGAATATCTCATCATTAGATTTTGGATAGTCAAATAAATAAATTAATATGCTTCAGTTGCTACTTGCATTTTTGCCTGATTAATGCAGACAAGATATTTCTTTTGGTTTTATAATCAGGTAGAACTTGAATAATATGCATGGTTCTATGTAAGAGTGCATTTTCTGAATGAACGTTCACAGAATAAACACTGATAAAATTCATTTTAACGTGTGGCATGTGTAATGCTCAGAATATTGAGATCCAATTCATCATTATTCTTTTACTTGTACTCCATACTCTGTTAATTTTTACCTTACAACACTAACAAGCTGATACTTTCCATGACTTTGCAGGGACTACTCTGGAAATTGGCTGTCGTTTTTCTTCTCTTTGAAGCTCGTATGCATTCTTTTGCAGACATCATTCTTTTTAATGCTTAGGCAGTATAAAATCATATATTCTAGCTTTTGGTTTTCTTTTACGAAACCGTGTATCACATAGGAGGACTTCATTGTTTGTTGAAGACAGATGTTTGATCTTGGAAAGTGGCAAGGGAAAAACGGGTTCATCAATGAGCTTCTCTTCATTATTATCAATATGCTCGAAGGTTCAGACATCTATATTAAAATCACCCTTTTTCTCAAATTACTTAGTCTGGATTTTTATATCAATTATGATGAATGTTTTGTGGCTTTCAATTGTCAGGTGCTGGTGGATGTTTTATTTGGGAACTTTATGTTTCTTTTAACTTTCTTCTTTATGATTAAGATATTTTTTCATGTATCAATCACCATCTCCAGGTATATATTTTTTATTTATTTGCCATACCTTGTGATGAAGAAAGGACAATTAGTAATACAGGAAAAAGTAAAAATATGTTTGTTATTTTAGCAATTGAAAGAAAGATTTAGTAACAAAACTGTCCCCGAGTCTATCACAATTATAAATTAAAGACATTTTGTGTGTTTTTATATATGATAAGGATAATTGCTTCTAGGGTCTTGCCTATTTTGACTATTAGAAGGTGGACTTTAAGCTTCACTGAACATTACAATATTGACTTGTAAGTTGAGGTTTGCATTACCAAAATAGGCTATCTGTCCCAACCTGACCTAGGCTTACACCCGAGTTAAAAAAAATTGACCACCCAGCCTGACTTATATTTAAAATGGGCCATAATGTTTTTCCTACCTTGGCCTATATTAGGCCGACACACTAACATCTCATTTTTGGCCTAATTGACAATTAAAAAGATTACTATTTGTCCATAACTAAAATCATGATATATCGTTGGCCAAAAATCTGAAGTTTAATAGATGCAACATGCCTCTTAGTCTAAATATTGCTTAAAACAATTTTGTTAATATCTCCAACGTCCATAACATGTGTAATTAAAACATGTAAAGATTCATATAGTTAAGATGTTTCTTCAAGATTTTAACTCCCCAAATATAACACAACCAATTCTAGTTTCAAGTTATTAACTCGCCCATTATAGCTCCCTAAGGATTTATTTCTTTCATATGGGTTCATAAGAATTAAGAACTTAAAATAGAAGAATAAATTGGACAGTGTATTAGCCTGTGGGCCATCCCGGCCTTGGCCCATATGGGCATTGGGCCAAATTGGCTATACTTATTTTGGCTTGTTTTTGAAGCCTGACCTGACTTGAATCACATTATGTTAGAAGTGGGGTGGGTGGTCCGTTAGTGGAACAAAATATCCAAGAAAGTTCGCTAGGATAGGTTCTAATTTGGCTCTGATACCATGTTAGAAGTGGAATTTAAGTCTAACTGAACCCCACAAAACCGGCTTGTGAGATGAGAATTACACCCCACTTATATATTGTGAAGTGGCCTTATCTCTAGTCGATATGGGACACTTTCAACACATACCATGCGAGTCGGCCCTAAGTTTGCATCCACCTATGTATTATAATTTAGTCATATCTCTAGATGATCTGAGATTTTCAACAAACGTCACATTGAAGAATGAATATCTTAAGTGTGAAACTAGATATTTGTGAGTGATCCAATAGTTATCTAATAGCTAGTAATACACTATACTCAACAAAACTCGTTATGATAGATTCCAATATTGTATTCAGAAGTCTAGAGAAGAAAAAAACATTGAGATGAAATAGTGTGTTTCTGATACAACACAGGTGCTTTATTTATATTGAGAAAAAAAGGAATTAATATAATAAATTGGGGAGATTTTACATTCTTTAATAACAAAGATATGATATGGGAATAAATAAAAATGTTCCTAATAATACATATATAATCTAGAATTTTTTTTATTATATGCCATCAATTCCTTATTTCAACATTCTTAGATTATATAAAATGAGTTCCTTATTTCTATTGTTACAAAAATGAGTATGAGTTTAGAAATATTTTTACATGATATATTGTTAAAGTTTGAGAGAGAGATTTAGAAAAGTTAAGTAATTTGGTAAAAAGAAGAAACTCATTGCTTTAACTTGCAAGAGTACAAATTTAGCTTATGTAGTGACTGAAAATGGTAGGAAGCTCAGACATGCCTCACAAATGGTGTGTCCGTGTCCGACAAGTACTAGACACCAACACGCGTATGACACTCCTACGACACATGTGAAGTGTCCAGTTTGGAAGATATATTTTTGTTGCTTATGCTTACAAAATTTAGACATGGTTGAAATACAATGTTAATAAGAACAAATACAATGACTTTCTAAAAGTCATAAACTTATAAACTTATTGCATAAGTTTTTACTATGATTATAGAAATAAAAAACAAATATTATATGATCACTACTTTTAACTTTTTGGATATTAGATAGATGGATTAAATTTATTTTTGTATTAAGTGACAATATTTGTAGATTATTATATTTGACTAACCTAATTTATAGATGATTTTGAATATGAAAATGTTGGTTATTAAGTTAAATAATTCATAATGATTTAATATATAAATCTATGTCCGGGTATCCTACATTTTGGAGACTACATGTGTTGAGAGGTGTCTGTGTCCAGTGTTCATGTCAGAATTTGTGCTATGTAGGTTACAGCTGAATTAGCCTTAGGACAGCTGTGGCTTTATTGCTGTGACTGACTTGTAATGGACTAGCATTCTATACTAATGCCCTAGATGGCCGCCATAAGTTGATAGACCTAATGATAAGCAATCAAGTTGCAACTTTTAAACCTTGTAATGAATGGGATGAGAAAAGATAATGCATGATAGATTTTGGGACACTTTTTCTTCTCGTTGTATTGTTATGGAAGCATTAGTTTTTTTTTTTTTTTTCTGTTAAATTTCTATAATTCTATCATGTCAGTTTGGTGTTTCTGGACCATCATGATCACTTCAGCTTAAATTATCCATGTATGCAGGGGCATTGACCTTTTGCTCATACTAATGATTTCAAGTTACTTCAAGATTTTTCTTGTTGCCATGATGGTAATATATGCAATGAGGAAATCTAAGTTGGTCCTTTTAGTTTTATTGTTGACCGCTTCCTCTGGCTTCTAATGTCTATGATGTTAAATGCAATACATGTTTAACTTTAATAGGTCTGGGAGTTTCCATCTTCAGTGATCTTCATCATCGAATTATTCTGTTTATCATCGAATGCTGTTGCATTGAAAGGTTAGCGGTAAACTGTTGCTGAATCCTTGGAAAAATCTTAATTATACTCTTTTAAAATGCAAGCATTAGACGACTGTTTGTTTTCTCAAACCATATTTTTCATAAGCAGTTGTTGGATTCATAGAAAACTCAGTATCATCTATGAATCCTTGATCCATCAATATTGTATATTTCATCCCCAACTTTAAGCCATTTTTCTGCTTAGGTTCTTTACACACAATGTAGTAGGTGTATTTTTGTTTTAGTTTGAGTAGCCAGTGGTAGTAATAAAATGAATACCTGCTCTCATACAAGAATTAAGTTGCTAAGTGAAATAAAGATGAAAGGAAAGTATTATTTGAGTGTTTTACCTGACATGTCACTTGATTATATCACTTGGATTGACAATCCAACTGTTGTTACAGTCAATTGATTTCCTTTGGTGGCATTAATTGCTTAAGTTGTGTAATAAGTTTCTTTCCCACGTTTATGATCCGAACATATGTCCACTTCCAAACTGCGTTTGTTCAAGTGCTACCATATGTGACTGTTTCGGAACATTGAATCTAGGGTTGCTGCTTGTATTTCAAATACGATCTTAATGCTTTTTATTGAGCACTGATGAAGTTTTTCTTGTCAACTAGTGATGACTGAGTCAACAATGAGTCGTTGTGTTTGGACCTGCTTCTTTGCATATGCTATGAAGTTTTTGGTCACTCAGATATTGGAGTTCATATTATTGGGGCAATTAATGCAAGGCTGGAGTCAAATTTCAAGCTCATTCTTGAAAGCCAGCATGATTTAATTTTGCACTCTCATCTTAATATATAAGAAGTAAAATTTCGTAGGAAGTGTTTCTGATTTGTATATATGTTCCTTGACTTTCTTTTATTTCTTAAAATTCTAGTGTGCTTCTGAACGCTGTTATTATGCTTCACAAATTTTGTCGAGTTCCTTATTGAACATTTTCGGTTTAAAAGAGTGTTTTACAAGTATTTTTAATGGCTAGTTTCTAAGCTTGAATACAATATTAATAAACATGATCTTAACCTATAGCCTTTTTTTTCCAAACATCACTTGGGCATAACATTTTGAGCTTATGCCTTATCTTTTTTCATGTTTACTTACCGTATTTAATAAAATTATATCCTCTACTTAATTAAATATGACATGATTTATTTTAATAAAGCATCTCCTCAATGCATATCTCAATTATTTTGATATTATTTGTTTCAAATTTTCAATTAAATAGTGTAATGTTTAACAAAAAGTCAGTTTTAAAAAGAATTGATATTTAAAAAATAATTAAAATTTTATATCTATAACTATTTAAAAACAAAATTTTGTTAATCAATTAAAGATCTATATAAAGTTTATTTTAGTTTTATTTCAAATTTATTAAATGTCTAAGCCTTTAAAGAATTTTATTCTTAAAAAATTGTCAATATTTTTACATCTAATGACTTTTCCAGAATTTAGAAATAACGTGAAATATGTTCTTGTATCAGGATTTTCATTTGCATTCAAACAACTTTTTATTTTAATGTGAATGTTTTTTTTTTTTTGTTAATATAAGATGAGCATAATTTAGATTTCAATATTGATATGTTGAGCTGTCAAATCTTTGAAAAATAGAGTAATTTGAATGTTTTTCATTATTCCCCAAGAAATAAGTATAATCCAATTTCAGCTCTTTTCAGCTTTGATTGAAGCAACCAGCGGTTTCTTATACAAAGGGGGGAAAACTTATATTTTTGTTCTGGAGATTGTACCTCCCTTTAAAACAATAATATTATGAAGTTAATAATTAAAATGATCAGCACTTAATAATTTAAGGATAAAAAGGAGAGCTCTGTTTTATGATGGATGAATATCACAACTAATTTCAGTAATTTGCAAATAAAACAACCATGTTGCTGCCCTAAGAAACAAGAATCTAATCTCATAATTGTTTGTAAACCTTTATTCACATAACAAAAGTAACACATACAATGACTGACAATCAACAAGCCTTAATAATGCATTACAAGAACACATTCTTTCAAATATAATCCATGATAAAAATTTATTGAAAAACTTAAATATGAAGTGATGTTTCCCAAAATATATAATTTTCAATAAATTTTAAACCAGGAGAAAAATAATGTTGCTGGCAATTCTCGATTTAATTATATACCGAAGAGAAAACCAGTAAAGGATAACTAATCACAATTACTTTCCTCAAGAAAAGCTTAAATTTTTTTCACCATTCGGATACGAAATCATCCTCAACAACTTGCAATATTACGATTTTCTTTTTCTGATTTATTTAGTGTGGGAGTGGAGGGGCAAGTAATTTCATTGTAGAATATTATAGCAAACCTCAACAGAGTGGAACTGGTATGCATTTATGTGCTTTGAACAAACAGCACATAGAACCTGAAACTACAAACAAATATCTGATTCACAATTCATAAATGTGCATACTTTGAATATATTGAAGTAATTTGTACAGATCCTAACTCATTTGTCTATCAAAATGTCAAGATTCAAGTTAAGGTGGGAAAAATGATCCTGAGAAAGGAGGAGTCCTTGAGGATGATGATGATAATATATATGAATATATACGAATGCCTGAAGTTCACAAACATCCTCACATCATTAGCGAATTTCCAATCCTTCATGATTAGGATTTCATCTATCATCAATCAACTCTGAACAATGTGGCTCTCATTTACTTGCAACATTAATGCAATTAGTGGGACTGTGCCTCCAATAGAATGTTGGTGGCCACATTCACATCATTTCTGGCCTGCACTAGAGCTTGTCTCGCAGAATTTCTGTCAAAGCCCATCGAGACAAGTGTAGTGATCGAGTCCTCCGATGGTTCTACAGATTGCATTGGAGGAGGGTAGTTTCTCTGCAGTACAAAGATCATACTCATTGTCAAGAGAGTATAGAATCCTAAATGTTCCTTCTAGGAATGTTGTTGACACATTAAATATTGCAAGGCCATAAATCACATCATCAAATTTTATCACACACTTCTTAAGCCAAATCATAGCTTGAAACAAACTTGATTTTATCAGAAAAAGTTTAGCCACAGCATTCTGGGTTTATTACACACTACTAACTAGCTCTAGGGTTGGAAATGCCCCAAGCTAAGTTGAGTATCAAGCAAAGTTCACCAACTCATGAGCCTTGCATATTGAGATGTTGATGAATCACAGTAAATAGATTGTAACGATAAAAGAATTAGGCACAAAGCAAAACTTGCCTCCATTTGGCGAGCTGGATGGGAAGGTAAATTCCCAACACTATGCCTTGTTGATGATGATGTTGCATGTGTACTTCCCATAGATGGCAATGTAATTCGTGAGAAGAATGACGAGATAAACTCTGGGAACTGTAGTGTAAGATTACATAAACAAGACAAATAACAATTTATCAATATGCACTTATGGTTTTAATAATATACTGCATACTGTTTGAAATTTACACATTTAGATTATGGGGGAAGAGTAAAAGTGGAGACAGTGAAATAACAAGATAGTCTAAACTCAAAAAATAGTTTTTTACGGCAGTTGCACTTCATAATAATAGATGTCAATGTAATGGACAGTAACAAGAGAAACATGAATATACTTCACATAGCAGACTTCGATGAAGAGAACAGATAGATATCTAATACCTACGCAATGCACTGAATGAAGGAAACACATTGTGGAGTCATACTGATAGTGAAACAAAGTCTTAATTTATCATCAGCATCCACCTCAAATCAGAACAAAATATCAATATCTAGCATTTGGTTTAAAGATAAAAGGGCAGGCAAAATCTGAAAAATACCCACGAAGATTGAAGATGGATTTGTTAAGTTGCGTGATGCATATCCTAAAGCTGTCAGTGAATTTTAATAGAGTCAACTACTGCCACTGATAAATGAGGAATTTAATCGTTTATCCTCATGCTCGATGAAATAGACTTCACACAAACCTAGATGAATAGACTCACTTGGTAGAATCATAGTAATCAATCTTGGATAGTGGTGAATAGCACATGCAAATGCAAAATGCCATATTTTGGGTTGTGAAAATGACATCACATGCAAATGAAAAACACGCCACTATTGAAAAGATGGCAGCCAGTGGCCATTCCGCCACGCACTTTTGCAAAAGTGTGCTATTGATAACAGTGGCTAGAGTACACTTGAAAATCTGGCTATCACTAGGTAGCGATACAAATTGTGTGTCAACAGTAATAGTCAAATACTAGAAAGATTTTTCATTTGGTTTTACCTCTAAGAAGCAATGTTCAAAACATGCATAACCTGAAAAGTGATTTAAATCAATTTGACTATGGAATCATGAGTAATGAATATGTTGACTTTTTTGTGCTGAATTTTGAAAATTTTAAAATACATTTATGTAATTATATGTATGAATGCATATCGATACTTGTATATGTGCGTGTGACTCAATATAGAAGGTGTTTACATAAAATTAAGCACCAATTGTATTTAAAATGTCGATATTGCATTTCAAACTTTATAAACATAAACAGCCAAAAGTATGTTGTGTATAAATACAGGGACACAATCTGATAATTTAATTATAATTGATATGTTGAACTTGCTCACCAACTTTTTAAAATTTAAAATAACCTTGACGGATCACATAGGTTATGAACTTTTCCTCAAAAATTGTGACTTCTATTAATCTAAAGATACATCATCAAATGACAAAACATTATGTGAATGATGGAACTTTCCTTATCAGTGAGACAGACGAAATATTCAACCTAGTAAATGTGATTAATTTGATTAAGATTGATTTCAATTTGTTAGTATATGTTAATATGATTGTATTAGTTAATCATATTAACATATACTAACACAATTTATCAATATCAATGAAACCTGACACAGTATATATAAAATTTTATATACATAAAAGGTGATGATATTACAGGGCATCTGAATGCCATAACACATAATTGAATTGAACTAAAATAAAATTAGAAAAGAAAAAACTCAAATTTCAGACTTTAACTTACCTTTGCTTTGCGGATGTAAAAGACATTCAAACGGTACAAGGAACCAGCAAGGATGCCACACATTCCTGGTAAGATGGACCTTTTCCATGATGACAAAAGAAGCTACAATAGTTTAAATTAATTTTTAGACATTGAATGATTCTAGAAATGCAAGTTATAAAATAAGCACCCATAATTAAGTTGATCAATACCTGAATACCAGCTAGATATATGAATGACTTGTCTGAGAAGAAGAAGCTAAACACACGAAACCGTGTTGAAACCGGAATGTCAAAGAAAAAGGGTACAAATGAAGCAAATATAAGGCCATATGGTCCAGGAGTGACTAGATTTGCTGTAGGATCTGCAAAGAGTTGGACATAAATGTATCAAATTCTTACATAATATGTATGCTTCATTTGACACTATAAAAAAGAAGGCAGAACATTCAATATCATTCAACATTCCCAAAAGAGGATTACAGCTGAGAAAAACTATTTGTGAACTATTTGAGTTCCGCTTGTTGAATATTGATCAGGCATGTTTATGTTTACAAAGCTAACAAGCTCAAGCTTGACTACAGACTCAAATAGATAGTTCGGCCAAGCTCAAACTTTAAGTTCAACACCAGAAACTCATGAGTCACTCGTGACTGTATGTGTTCATATAATGATAAAAGGATACCACCTCCAATCATAAATTAATTTTAATTAACAATGTTATAAATTTTATTTTCATTCTACAAGAGTCCATAGAATTAAATGAATTATAAACTGTGTTAATATTCAATGACACTACTCATAATTTAAGGGATAATTTCTTCAACCTAGTATGCATTATATTGACTTATATTGTCAATACCCAATGAATACATCCGTTTTCTCTCAATGAGCCAATATCTCATCACTTGATTTCACAATAAACTAACAGTGTGAAAGACAATTAGCAATTCAAACATTTCTAAGTGAGATAATTTTTCAAATAATTAGAACCAAAAAATTGCTCTCATTTGTTGTTTCTTGTATAAAATAACTGAGGAGGTATAAATTTTAGATAAGAAAACTGTGTACTTAGCAAAATATATTTTATCTAAATCAATTATTTCCAAACTCCCATGTTTAGAGATTTTTTAGCCCATTTGATTTAAATCACTGTTTCATCTTTTACCACAATTGTTAATCAAATACTAAATTAATAGAGTTAAATAAGTTCAGCTCAAGCTTTGCATTATTAAACAAGTAACTAAAGCTTTAAATTTAACTCCTCTAAACAGAAGAGTCAATACTATGCATCATTTTTTTTTTTTTTGCAAGCAAGGCTTGGGATTTATGTGATCAGCTTAGTATAACTCGTTTATACTGCAACTTAGGTATGCTGCTGCAGACCAAACTGTCTACAATAAACGAGTAATATGTTTCACGGTTTTCAACCTTCTTGATGGAAGATATCATAATCATGGGTCATGCGTTGATTTCAATTCAAAACCCAGCTCACAATATGAAGATTTGAAGTAGAGTTTTAGGAATCAAAATTTCATGCTTGGGCAGATGAAATATACCTAAAGAAAAACCCTTTCAGGCCTTCCAAAGGATGACTTCTCAAATAATGATGATTTCTCACAATACTTCTGATATTGGAGCCAGTTATTTGTTAGGATGAAAAACAAAGGGGAATGTTGGTTATGAGTCTTAGTATATGGGTTTATACCTAACTCAACTTCACAAAAACTAGCTTGTAAGGTGAAGTTTTCATCCATTTATGTATTATGATTTTGCCATATATTATGAACATATATTTCACCTTATCTATTATAATTTTAACATATCACAAGTTAAAGTGGGATCTTCAACACACCCCCTCACATAGAGGAATGAACATCTTGATCGTGGGAATGATATTTGTGGATGGTCTAAAGGAGCCCGACAACAATGGCATAATAGCCCCAAAAGAACTTCTCTAGCATAGGCTCTAAATGGCTTTGATACCACCTTAGTAAATGAGTTTATGCCAAACTCAACCACAAGCTTGTAAGGTGAAGTTTACAACTTACTTATACATTATGATTTTGCCATATCAACAGTCAATGAGGGATCTTCAACAATATGACTTACAATTGTTTCATTTCTAAAACACCCCATCATGTGAACGCTCTTTGAGCTTGAAGAATGAATAAAGAATGAACCCACAACACAATGTGTTGGAACTCAATTCAAAACAGAATTGAAGCTTAAAAGAAGTTCCAGACCATTAATCAAACAGGGTGGGTGTGTTGTCCCTGCCAAGGATCTTTTAGAATACCTAGAAAATACCTCATGATCAATGTTGTATTATAAAATATTTAGTGTATTTTAGATGTGTCAAAAAATCCACGTTGGCTAGAGATAAAATCAAATAGTAATATATTACTAGATGCAAAGCCCACCTTAAAAACTAATTTTGTGATGCTGAGTTAAGCTTAAAATCCACTTTCTAATATGATATTAGAGTCTATCCTAGTGAGGTTCAATGGTTCTATCATGTCATCTTCCATCAAACTACCCATACAATATTTAGTTCCACACTAGAGAAATCCAATTCTTAGCATTAGCAGGTGTATTGGTGATCTCATATCAACCAGAAACAAGGTCATATTATAATATATAAATAGGTGCAATCATTACCTTAAAAGCCGGTTTTATGAGATTGAGTTAGAGTTAAATTCCATTTTCTAATAAGATGAATTTGGCTCCTCTACCATAAGATGTGTAATGTAAGAAAGCTAAGGCTTATCTATCATTGATTTAAATGGATTATGCTAATGAAATGCTTTAGTTTGAACTAAGGTGGATATTTCTTACTTTCTAAATTTACATGGCTCCTCACTTAGAGGAGGTAAACCACTTTAGATGATCTCTTGGGACTTGTTTCCACCTTTCATTATATTGCACGAATTGTTTCTTATTAATTATGACTAGAAGTTTAACACTAGTATACGCCTAGGTTAGTGCATTGTGTTTAGCAATACAACCTTTACATCAAATATCAGCATAAATTTATTACTCTGGGCATTGTTTCTCTTTTATTCCCTACTTAGTTAAAATGATCAGTAGGAAAAACTATCTCAGAACCTAGTTTGTTACATGTAATGCCAAGAGCACTTTTGAACTAGGAACTAGTTTTTAATGGAAATTAGTGGGCAACAATAGGATGATTAGCAAACAATTTTTACAGTAAACTTCAAACCTGTTTGTTAGAACAGAAAGTTATTAATAGTTGATTAGTTGATAATAGACATTTTGAAGGAAAATAATCACATGATGAGCACGTCTGGAATTTCAGCTGTTTAGTGAGAAAAAAGTGTCGTTAGTAAAATAAGTTGTGTTTGTGATAATAACCTAAATTTGTTAAGATAAGTTTTTTCTGCAAAAATAACTTGATCTCTTGAATCTGAAAATTTGTAGCTTATGATTATTGTCATTAACATCTCATATGATGGGAAGTTCCTGACAAACAGTCAACTATATAAACTGCCATATGTTCCTTAATAGATTGATATTAGAAAATGGTCACCAAATGTCAAAAAAGGGTCAAAAGATAAGACAAGAAACAGTCAAGAAGAAAAATTCAGCAAGTGAACAGACATGAAATGTAGAACTGAACATTAAGCAAAATGTATCATAAGAAAAAAATCAAATACGAAGATTAATCGAAGTTAAAGATTGAAAGAAAGCGATATAAAGACCAATATCAAGAATAATACCTTTTAAAAGTGCTACAGCAAAGACCTCAAGGAGTAGTGAAGTTAATATTGAGAACACGATAAAGACCTGCATAAGGGCGAACACAGATATTTCAAACCACAAAAAATGTATAAAGCAAAACATCCCACTCCCTCAACTATGTGCACATGCACATTTGTAAGGTTGTTGTCATGCAGATGGAGAACCAATGATAGGGATAGATATGGTAGCATTGACACATCAAGGCACATGTTGATGACCAATAAGTGGTTATTTTTTATCAGGGGACAATCTTACAAATCAATCTAACAAATCATGTACCTTGTATTTTATGAGCTAGAACTTGGTTCCAAAAAATATATATAGATATGGAACATAAGCTCCTGAATATAACTTAGAAAAGATCAATTACTTACTGAGTATTTATTGGAGCCTATTTGTCTTTCAAAGACCCTGAAATAATATAGCAGATACAGTCCAAACATCAACTCTGGCGTTGATGAGAAGGAAAATATGGACATGATCAACTTCCAAAGGCGAAGTTTTCCAAAAATATCCTGCCAGAATGAGAAAAGAACAGGTTAAGACAATATAGTTAATGCACAATAAGTTCAGCTCCGTGTGAGAGATACCACAATTCCAGTGCTTCAAGTGTTTAAACACTCGAGAAAGCAAATGTCGAACATGTAGCATATATTCTATACCACCAGATTTGCTTACTCGTACCATTTCCATAACTACAATTCAAAGAGAAATAATGAAATGAATCCGAAGCTCAATTTTAAATGGCGATTTTACCCCGTGGATCAATCCTATGTACCTTTATCATCACAAGTTAACATGTTATGCCAGGAAATTCTAAACAAATCCAAATCATTCCCCAAAAACGACCTTCAAATTAATTTTGGATCAAAATTAAAATTTCAAAACTAGATGACCGACCCAATTCACCCTTAAGTCCAAAAACACACGAACATCACACAAAAAACCAGTTACACATTGTTAAAACAACACCTTGTACCTAATCACCTTGTTACATAAAAGTTAAAGAAAAAAAAAACGAGAAATTAAAAATAAAATACAGAGGAGCACCTGATAAGACAACCCCAGAGTGCCGAAACGGCCTTGGATCCCAAAGAAGATTGTGAAAATAGCCGAAGCCACGATGAAAAGCCTTGTGACAGGAGCATTTGCTGTGAACACACAAACACATAACAGAGCATTTGAACAAAATGAACACAAATCAAAAAGGGCAAAACTTTAACACAAAAACATAAAGGGGGTGTGGAAATGAACACCCCAGATGATTATTCGGCTTGGGGAAGAGAATTGACGCACTGAAACCAGATGGGCCTCCGTTCATCTTCGCAGTGAAGCAGAAAGTAACGACCTTTCGACAGTGTGTTTTTGGGGTTTTTTGCCTTCTCTACGCTGTTATTGTGTTGCTCCTCCTTAGAGTTTTTCTGAGTTTAGTTTATAATGAATCAATTTTAATATTTAATTGAATTAGAATATATTAATGGAAATGAAAATATATTAAAAAAGTGACTGAATGAGTTCTTTCTTTGGACTCTTCTCTTCTGTCTAACAGCCTCTCCCATGGAAAGAGTAAGGCGGCTTACCCTTCTTTTCTACTTAAAAGAATATTCAATAAAAACACCTTATTTAAAGAATTTAAATACTTTTAAAAAATCATATTTTCCATATCTATTTATAGTATAAACAAATTAAACTACAAAGCTATATACACAAAACCGATATTCCATATCAAAAAATTAAAAATTAAACAATAGTAAACACTATTCTTATAAATGTATGTTATTAGTTAAAAAACATATAAACATTAAAAGAATATAATAATTATTAGTAATTGAAAAATGAAAATAAACACAAATAATTATCATTTTTATTACTAATATAAACACCTGTCCGTGCATATATCTTACGATAATAAAAAAATAAAAATAATTATTCTAATTATTATTAAAATAAAAAAATTATTAATTTTTAAAAATTATTACAAAAAATAATACAAAATTTAAAGGATAAAAAAAATAATGTATATCAATAAAAATTAGTTAAAACACATAAGTTTATACACATTTGTATTTATGTTTTATAATAACAAAAAAATAGTAAAATTATAATTATAAAAATAAATTTAAATAAATTTAAAATTTGATTATAATAATTTTTATTTATTTTGTAAACAATTTTTAGTTATTTAATTTAAAAATGGTTAAAGTTAGAAAACAATTAAATAAAAAACGGTTATATAAATATATATATATATATATATATATATATATATATATATATATATTACTTAAAGGGTAAATTTAAAATAATGTACACATTCTTTATATAATACTATAGATAAAATAGATAATAAAATATGTCACTAAATAACGGTCACAGAGAAAAACAATATAAAGTATAAATATAAATTATTATTAATATTATTAAAAAATGGTGAATTTTAAATTCAACAATTTCGCATTCTTAAATCACTATTTTCATGTACAGTAACTAAAATATTTGTGAATTTTTAATTTTTATTATATTTTGTTTTAATATTTTACGAGCAATTTTTTTACACATGACATTTGTATTACGGGTTAAGAACATTATTTTTTATTATTCACAGATATTTTACTCTAGAAATAAAAAAAAAAGTTTATCTTATTGCTTTTATTGTGGTTAGAATTTCGTGCGACCCCATTTTAAAATTTATTATATATATATATATATATAAACTAAAATTAAAAAATAATTTTTTTTTTACTTTTTATATCTTTCTGACGGTTCAAGTCATATGATTTTCAAATAATTAAAAATATTAAAAAAACATAACAATATTTTCAAAATTATAAAAAAAAAATCAAATATTTTTTCAAATAGATTTTTCATAAAGAACTACATGTAACCTTCATTCTCCCTTATAAATGGAGATACTACCCAAAATAAAAATATTTTAGTTTCATTTGTACATTCTTTTATTATTATATTTTGGGAAAACAAATATTTTGAAAAAATTACATCCTTTTGCAAATTTAAGTAAAGGAAATTGTCTTAGGTTAGGACAGACAATATCGGAGTGCTAATACATGTCTCACGCGTAACCAACTCTCATACCTAAAATTTAGTTTTTGCAGACATTGTCTTATTTTTTTGGTTTTTCCGTAGTTTTTTAAAACAAACTATGGTGGCGACTTCAAACTAAGTTTTTTCAAATTATATTTTTAATTTATCATCCCGTCGCGATGCCGGTTACGATAATATCTTTTATCTCTTATCACTTATTTGTTATCTCTTATCGTTTATCTCTTGTCTCTTCCCTTTAGTTAGTTATCACATATCACTTATCACTCATCACTTATCACTTATCATTTATTACTTATCACTTATCACCTATAACTTATCAATTATCATTTGTCAATTATCACTTGTCACTTATCACTTATCACTTATCACTTATCACTTATCACTTATCACTTATCACTTATCACATATCACTTATCACTTATCACTTATCACTTATCACTTATCACTTATCACTTGTCACTTATCACTTGTCACTTATCACTTATCACTTATCACCACTTATCACTTATCACGTATCTCTTATCTCTTATCACTTATCACTTATCACTTATCATTTATCACTTACCACTTATCACTTACCACTTACCACTTATCACTTATCACTTATCACTTATCCCTTACCACTTATCCCTTACCACTTATCCCTTATCACTTATCATTTATCACTTATCGCTTATCACTTGTCACTTATTTCTTATCTCTTATCACTTATCACTTAACCTTGTCGGGTCCCTTACAACCAAAAAACTATTTTTGTTTATTCTTATCTCTTATCTTTTATCTCGTATCTCTTATCTCATATCTCGTATCTCGTATATCTTATCTCTTACCTCCTATATCTCATCTCTTATCTCTTAACTTTTATATCTTAACTCTTATATCTCATCTCTTATCTCTTATCTCTTAATTTTTATCCCTTATCTATTATCTCTGATCTCTTATATCTTATCTCTTATGTCTTATCTCTTATCTCTTGTTTTGTATCTCTTATCTCTTATCTCTTATCTCATATTTGTCAACACCCAATTTCGTCCAAGAGAGACATATGTTGTATGGTTTCTAATATGTGTTTTTAAATCCTTGTGTGAGAACATAGGAGATTCCATGAGGGAAATCATATTTGATTTAATTAGTATTGTGTTCATTGATGTAAGGAGTCAGTACTGGTTTATCCTGATACTCTAATGCTCATTCAAGACTCATGTAGAGTGGAATGAGTCATGTATTAAGAGGGGTATGAGGTTATGTCTCTAAGAATAGTCTCAGGGTTCTTATGACGGTTAAAGGGACAACCTTGTGTGGTAGGGTGAAACCCATTGACAATGACTCTGTAGGTAGTAGAAGCCACCACAAGTGCAAAAACCACCAAGAATCATACATCAATGTCTAGATCCGGATAATTGAGTCTAGAGTGTCATCATGTGTGATGGGTTAGTTGATTTTGCTTAGCTTGGTGTAATTGGTATATTGTTTTGCAATTCTTTTGAGTGTTATATATATATATATATATATATATATATATATATATATATATATATATATATATATATATACACACACACACGCGCACACGTGTGTGTATTTCTTTTTCTTTTTGCAATTAGCTTACTCTTTTCTCCTTGTATATGTTTTTTGTATGGTTTTCCTTTTTGCAAAGATCATTAAATTTTGGTGTGAGTAGATGTGAAGAATCTTGGAGATCATTCTGATGGGGAGATGTCGCTGTTTAGACTAGAGCTCCCTTTTGAAGAACAATTTTAATTGTATTTTTTTACTCTGTTGAGCAGTCCTTTTGCAAAACTATTTAATGTTTAAGTTTTGTTTATGATATTGTTTTGTGCTTATAATACTCCTGGTTTGGTATATTTTGGATAACTGTAGAAGGTTGATTCTCATATACTTCTATCGCGTGCTCTACTTTATATTATAATATGTGATGTTTTATTTAATAGAATTTATAAATGGGATGTCACATGATTTTTTCTTTTTTACAAAAATCAATAACTAGTATTTAAATAATAAAAAACTAAAATCAAATAATATAATTAAATTGACAAATAATATTTCAAATTAAGATAATTAATTTTTTAAGTACCTAATTTAATTAGGTAATATATTTATTATTTAATATAAATAAATTAATTACGTATAAATATTTTTAAAATGTATTTTATCAAAATATTTTTTAAACATTTAAATAGTATAATTTATTTCCTATATATTAATTTTGATAATTATAACATCATTGTATAGATTGTTTTATGTGTCTAATTCAATTAAGTAAAGTATTTAATATTTTTAACAAATAAATAAATAAATTATAATTTATTTTTATTTTTAATATATTATGAATGATAATTTTTTTAAATAATAATAAAATTTACATAAATAAATATTTTATATACTTTAGATTATGCTTTTAGAAATAAACAATAATAATTATTTTTATATTATTATAGGAAATAAAATTTTTAACCTCAATTGTTCCTTTCAATAACTCTAAACAATAATGAAATATTAAATTAAATTATGTACTTAAAATATAAAATGAAATCTATAACAATATATAAAGGGGATTCTCCTTTTTGTGTCCACTTTTCAAAATACCGATTTTACCCTTTAAATATAATAATTTATTAAATTTTTAAAAATTGACCGTTACTTTTACAAACTTTTTAT
>Ga0214545_1000684_pt1 | contig 57087 bp, 26 predicted proteins | sample CNSS4metaG_FD_160064 | JGI IMG/M metagenome (GOLD analysis project Ga0214545, IMG submission 160064) | Root nodule microbial communities from cowpea collected in UCLA plant growth center, Los Angeles, California, USA - CNSS4 | ecosystem: Host-associated > Plants > Roots > Nodule | place: USA... | reverse complement strand
TGATGTGACTGAGTGGAGCAATGAAACACGAATCGTGCCTCTCGATTTGCCAATTACTGAAACAAAAACTACACACGGAGAAATAGCAATCTGCAGGGAGTGCAGGTGTATGACAAGGAAATGAACGAAATTAGCTGCAATTTTACAAACCTGGGAATTAGAAAAATAAATAGCAAGAACAAATATGTGTAGTAGAATGAACTGCACTACAGTGGATCAATGTTTAAACCCAACGCACGCGCACACACACCGCATAGTTAAAATTCCAAAATTGACTACACAATTGAACAAGTCCATAAAACATGCAGCAAAGAATTAGGAAAAATCGGCATTCAGAAACTGATTTTCACAATAGCACTATGATATTCTTCACAAATATTAACCGAGTTCAACAAAGAGTTCAATTCCATAGATGCACCCCTTAAATCAAAAAATAATCAAATCGCGCGAATGCAGATTCACTGACCTACGCAGAACAGACTTCAGAAGTAGCAACAAATTCTTGCGAGCTCTGTTCCCTTTCTCTGCTTCACCAATGTCACAAGGGTTTGTCTTCACGTTCCTCAGCTCCAAAACGCTGCCGTCTAGAGGTTTTTTTCCTTGACTGAAATGTTTTTCCTTTAACTTTCACAATTTCATCCATTACCTTAATAAGTAAACCAATTGTATCCATGTAATATTCTAGAAAGGAAAAAAAAAACAATTTAAATGTATGTATGTGTAAGAAATTTAGTTTTGGTTATTATATTTTAAATTAATAAGCTAATCCTCAAACTTTGTTAAAAATATCTCAGTTTGATCAAATTTTGAATTTTTCAAAAGTAAAAAGTTATTATTAAATATTAAATTTAAGTATGAATATAAATTAGTTTATTGTGAAAATTTAACTTCTAAGTATAATTACGATGAAAAAGAAATAAGTTTTTAGTATAATTCTTGTGAAAAATTAAATTGCAAGTATATTAGTTCTATATTTATTAATTATAATTCTAATTTTTTTATTTAATAAAAGAAAAAAATATAGCTGTCGTTCTATAAATATGAAACAATTTAAATAACACTAATGTATTTTAAAATTAAATAGACTAAGATCTAAATTAAGAAAAAATAAAATACTAAATTAAACTTTGAAAAGGAACAAAACATATTTTTCAAAGTATTATTTTGTGTTTCTTGTAAATAAATGTAGTGTGTAATTAAGTAATATCGGAAATTTTTAACTTTTATATAAAAATAAGATGGTTATAGATCAAGATTTATGTTGACTACAAATAATATCAAAATATAATATATGTGAGAATATATATAAAGTGAGAGTAAATATTCTTCTAATGATAAAAACAAGTTAAACTTAATTCATGTAATATACATAAATTCACAATCTTAATATAATAATAAAAGCTCTTTAGTATAGTTAAATTAGAGATAAATTCCATTAAGCAACACATTTTAAAATATAAGGAAATTTACATCAATTTTCAAAACATGAACATCTAAGCACAAAAAACATATACTAGCCAGAACAAGTAATGATGCTAGATCAAAAAAAAATTCATTATTTTTATATTGAGATTTTTCTGTTCATGAAATCACCAAAAGAATAAAATAATAGTTTTGTTTATAACTTATAAGAAACACTCCACAATGAGATGAGTAAAAGCAACGTGGAGCACATTGCACAAGTCCCTTTCCCCATCTCTCTATAGATTTATTTTGTTTCTCATTTTCAATCATAGATCTAATAATCAGGACCACACATTTATGGAGGGGGCATTTTATGTAATCACTGCTCTTAAATTTGATGAAAACAAAAATTAATACACTCCACCATAAATGAATATAGAAGCCTGTTCAACTATAAAATTCAGATAAATTTGAACCAACAGAACAAAGAAAATTTGAAGGAAGTCCCAAAATAAGAGAACGAAAGTTTTTCTTCTCAATTGTTTAAATACTACTAAACATTCAAGTCACTTGCATACGAGTCCGATTTATATAAAGAATTCACATTATATTTAATTACAAATTTTAATATAATAAACTTATATGTCATCTTAGTTACGAGGTATTAAATTCTTTTAATTTTACCTAATATGAACTAGACTCATGTTCCAATCGGAAATTTCCAATGCTTCACTGCGAAAACTTACAAAACTTTAACTTTATATTTGAATGAGTAATTTTAAATTGAAATATATGATATTTGAATTATTTGTAGTTGAATTTTATTTATTTATTAAATCGTTTATTTACATCGAGTAATTGAAATATTTTAGATTTATTTTTTGTTTGAATAAAGCAATTTAATTTCAATTTTAAAAAAAACTCAATTTTTGTTGAACCTGATTTGATATTGTTTGACCTTGATTCTGGATGACTCGTCTTAACTTTTAGTTAGGATCAATTCATGAAGATTTAACTTGGACCGACTAGGCTCAATTTTTGGCACGGATTGACTCGCTCAACTTCGGTCTGGGCTAACTTGGTTCAACCTTCAGTCTAGGTTAACTCGAATTGACCTTTGGACCGGGTTGACTTGTTTCGACCTTCGGCTCAAATCGACTAAACTCGACCTCGATCCAAATGGACTCGGTTTGACTTTAGCTCGATCAGACTTGGCTCAACTTTGACCTGAACCGACTTGGCTTGACTTCAGCTCGGACCGACTCTGCTCGATCATTGGTAAGTGACGACTCAACTCGACCTTCGATTTAGACCAACTCGATCTGACTTTCGACACGTGATGGCTCGACTCGACCTTCGACCTGGGTCAGTACAACTTGACTTTAGTCCAAACCGACTCAACTCGACCTTCATTATGGACCTGAACCGAAGGTATAACCGAATTAATCCAGATTCGGCTCGATCATCGTTTTCTGTCGACTTGACTCGACATTCGTTCTAGGCCAATTCAACTTAACCATCAACCCATGTTGACTTGGCTCGACCTTTGTCCTAAACTAACTCAGCTCGACCTTCATCATGGATTGACTTGGATCAATCATCGCGTTTAGAGTGATAGTGGAATGAAAAAAAATGAAATTTCATTTTTTTAGTGAATTTCAAATTTATTTTTTGAAATACTTTCTTGAAATTTCTCAATTTCATTTTTAAATTTTTTTTTTATCAAACAAGTATTTTATTTTATTTTAATATTTTAAAGAAATAAATTATTTTATTAGATTGTATAGTTTAAACACAAACACGGCCTAATAGTATAACAGCAATAATCCAGAAACAACTGCTGAATAATGCTTACCCACTTTTGTTAAATATTGAATATAAGAGGTTGCTAAACAGTTTTCTACGAAACCTTACAAAACAAAACAGGATAAAGGTTATATACAAAGTTAAAAACTGTTCACTATAGCAACTCTGTTTGTGGTTATTTATATGAGACCACTTACTTTTATGCAGTGGTTGGATTTGCTTCAACAAATTAAGATTTCAAATTATTACAAAATCTGTAAAGGTGAAAAGTTAAAATGCCAATTAAGAAGGGAAAATAAAAAAATAATAACAAATGATTAATAATATCATAACAAGCTTCTTTTTATGACACTTTAAATAGAAATATACTGTGTCTGTCTTTATTTAATGTACTGTAACACCTTAAAAATTAAACTATCAATTACAACACAAACTCATTAAAAGATCTGTACACAAATTTTATCAATATAAAATAGACATAAATATATGGTACAAAACGAAATAAAAAAAAAATAAATATTTGTATTTTTATATATATATATATATATATATATATATATATATATATATATAATATGGTTAACCTAATCTATGAGTGTCATAGTTTCATATTGCAAGTCCATTCCATAGTTTTGAATAGAAATCCAAATACACACCCTTAAGTCTAAAATAGAAATAAAGGAATTTTTCTAATTGATTCGATAAACATTGATTTGCAAGCTCTTTTGTTATACCATAAAATTGGGCAAATGTTCTACTAATAATTTAAAACAAGAAAGGGAATAATGAATTATGGACTGAGTATTCCAACCTGATGCAGCAAATTTCTTGAAAAACACAAAGTACTAATTTGTTGGTATAGATAGCAAGTGCATAGCTAGGGTTTTGGCTATTTGTGAATAGGGATAAGATGCAAAAGCAACTTCAATTTGTTGGTATCCATATTAAGTATAGTAAAGACATGACTTTGAATTTATGGCAACCCAAATGATACATAATTGTAGGGTTTGATGCATGGTAGTTGAAAAGTATGTATGTGATGATGGATGAATGATGAGGTTGAATTGAATCCTCTTTTGTTTCTTTTGAATAGTACTAATTCCTAATAATTGAATTCATAATATTACTCTTCACTCTCATCATCTCAAATTCTTCAAGAATAATGCATCATCCACTACTCCTCCATTATTATCATGTGAAAAGAATCAATAAAAAGCTTTGTTTTGACATGTTACTCCTTTTTTTTTCATTTGTCTCTCCAACTTCTCAATTATTGTCTCTGTGTTGCAGTGTATTTCTTGAATTAGGGTCATTTCAAACGTGACGAAGTCCTCTGAAGTTGAAGATGCCATATACTATTCAAAGTGTTCACCACCTGTTTGATACAGTGTCTCAAAGAATAAAACTTTATCTACTTTTCTAAATGCACGCTACAAGTTAACAATAAACAAAAAACATGCATACCTCATCCAAATCAATCCATTGAGAATAAACAGTTTTCACAAACATTGGGCACACACAGTTTTCTCTCTCCTTTTACCTTCCAAATTAGACATCATCTAAATTTTTAAACACACCAAATTTTAATGTTAATTTGTTTTTTTTTTCAGATGAATTTCTTATTTGAAAGATAAGAACGGGTGATACAATATTGGTATCAGGTATGCATGATGAAAATAATTAAGAAAGTAGGTCCCACGCGCTTGTGGCGAGTGGAAAAGGTAGGATAGGAAGGAGAGAAGACACGTGGTACTGATTTTCAGGTGAAGAGAAGTTAACATCACGTGGTTTAAGATGAGATGTCTATGTAGTGCCACGTCATAACGCCAGCTGTCGATAGCTATTGAAAGATGTGGCCACGTTTATTAAGAGGCCACTTCAACCCAAGAGACTTCTATTTTACTTTTCTTCAATAAAAAATAAATAATAATTTTTTCTTTATAAATATAACTAATTTTTGTGATTTATAAAAGAGTTTACATCATAAATAGTAGTTATTATAATGAAAAGTTACTACTGTTCTTATTGTATAAATATAATATAATATATATTTTTAGCTTTTTTTAAATTAATAGTTATTGTTTTTAATTTTAAATATATTTAAAAAAAAAACTGACATACTGTGCATAAGTATGCTTGGGTTTCCACCGGACACTAATTGTATTAATCATACGTTGTTGATGTGTTTTATCTCTTGAAAAATTTAAATGGAAAAATCTCAATTTTATTGTTAATATTTTTATTTGTTGAATTAAGAAAATGTATCAGTCTTTTTTTATTTTTTATTCAGTTATTATTATTTTTATTTTATTTTAATCAAACTGTGCAGACAACAACTGAACAAAGAAAAATAAAACACATTTAACAAACTTTGTTCATTATAAAATATAGGAGTTTTAATTAGTATAATTAATTGTTGAACTATAGACGAAGTGAAGTTCATGACAAATCTATTTATTACGAAAGTTTAACACGCTAATAAACTAGTGACCAATCAGAATTATTGCGTGAAATAATAGAATATTTATCTTAATGCTGTTCTTTCGTAACTCTGATCTTTCGAACCTTTTCCAAGTCAAACCTTCTTAGAAAAACAGCGACAATCAAAACAAATCATTTTATATTCACTAGTGAAAACAATAGTTCAATATTTTTTAATAAAAAATAGTTATTTTCAAATATTATAATTAAACTATATTTTAAAAACTAGTTATTATTACATAAATATATGTAAAGGAGGTATACTTTTAAAAAATCATATAATTTTTTAATTATATATATAATATCATATGTAACAAAATACTATTTTAATATATTTTGCATTAAAAAAATTCAATTATTAAGAAAATAGTTAATGAATTCAGTAGTTTGAATAAAACTTTTTAACTAAACAAACTTAAAACTAAAAGTTTGAAATAAATGTTGACAATGACAACAGTAACCAATTCAAAATAATTTAACAATTACCTAAAAATTTCATTATTAAGCAATTCAAAATAATTTCACAATTACAATTAATATTAATAGCCTCCCATGGGTCATTTGAATTTGGCAGCAATTTATATGTGGCCCTTCCACAAGCAAAACGTGCACAAATAAAAAATGATTTGAAATAAATAAAAAATAAAATTTTGACAGTATTTATTACACAAAATTAATGTATAGAACGTTAGAGCAATAAAGACCGTATCCTAATTATTATAATCATCATTACTGTTATTACCAGCATAAATACATGATTGTAATATTTTTTAAAAAATCTATAAATTATTTAAAATTTTAAAACAATAATTAAAACAAAAAAATATAGTTATAAATTAAATAATTTTTTTATTAAATAAAAATATTATAATTAATATTATGAATAATTATTTAAATTAAAAAATTAGTAATTAATAGAATAAAATTGAAAAAATAAAATAAAAAGTATATTCCTCATTATATATAATTATAAAAAACTAATATTAATTGAAATAATTAATTAATTTCTAAATTTTATATATAATTTTTAATATTATCATTTTTTCACAATTATCTAATAAAAGTTTATTCATGACTTTTTCATTTTATTTTATCTCTTCATATACTGTTGAATGTACGAACACAAAGTATTTTGTACCGTATAATAAAAAAAATAAAAATAGTTAACTGAGAAGAAAATTAAAAGTGAACATTAATATTGGACCAAGTGACACCAAAGATGCTGAAAAATTTCAACATGCATTAAAAGAAAAACTAAAATTAAAAATAAAATAAGTTATTAAAAATTAAGAAAAGTAACGTGGAAGTAGCTAATATGAAAAGAAACATACTGGCACATCTCATACTAAAAAATATAGTAAAATACAGAATTAAATTGATAAAAAAAACGTAGTATATATTTTATATAATTAAGATTTTATTATAGAATAATCATTAATCTTCTAATACTCTTTCTATTAAACATTAGGTAAAATATTTAAAATTTATATTCTTAAATAAAACTCATATCTTTAATTTAAAAATAATTATTTTTTTAGGAAATTCAGATAACATATTAAATTAACATGATTTTTATCATGTTTTAAATGTCACATTATATAATAAAAAAAATTTAACAATTCTTATCACCATGATTATTTCAAATATTTAATTTAATAGACTTATGAGAGATTTTCTTATAAGAATGTTGAAAAGATAGATCTTATATTAAGAAAGTGAAAGAAGACGTGGTGGAGAAGAAAAGAAGAATGTGCAAAAATATTATAAACCATAAATTATTGGTATTTGAAGCCATCTATTAGTATATTCTTTCTCTGCGTGGAATCAACTCAATATTTTTCTTTAAAAATTAGTATTCTTATTATATCAATCGTTGAAGTAAATGCATTGTTTATTTACAATCATAATCATAGTGGATGATTTAAATAATACTCATGCCCCTCTTCTATTTTATTTATTTATTTAAAGATGCTATCATTAGAGAAATTGTGAAAGATTCAACATACTAATTTTATATACTCACCAATGAAATGTTATAATTTAATAAGTGTTACTTCATAAATTTGTCAGATATATTTAAAAAAATAGTTATTGATTATAATCTTTTAAAATTGGTCAGGTAACATTTGAAAATATTACTGAATAATAGCTGATATTTTACTAATATGAAAATTTTATTTTACAATTTGGATGAATTTTCTGGGATATTATGGATATGTTTAATTTGAGATATTTTTTTTTTCTTGAAGTAATAAACTAAATGTTTTTCATACTATAAGTTTAACCAAATCACTAAGTAACAAAAACGGGACCAATTATGAAATAAATATATGTTATTTATAGGTCACGTGTTGAACCATTCATAAAGTTTGGAAAAAAATGTACCCACATAATTTTTCACATTTTATTTTACTTTTTATTAAATAACTTTGATTTAATATAAGTGAAATAATGTTTTTGACATTTATTTTTGTGTTTAACTATATGATATATAGTCATTTACAAAATATAATAATAGTAATATTGGTTTTTCAAATCAATAGTTATGATTTGTTTTTAAAAATTTGTTTGGAATACTTTGTAATCTTATTACAAATTTAACAGACTAATTAAACATTAAAAATTTAAAAACTGATAATAAAAGAAGAATATTAAGTGATAAAAATAGCAGTATGTATAATTAAGTCTTTAAATTTTAATATGCTTGTTTAACGGATTTTAGTTTGAATATTATGTTTGAATATTGTAGAAACGAATAAATAGTAAGTTTTCTTAATAGAATAAACATAAAATATTTTAATTTATCTGAAAGTTTGTTTTAATATTATATAAATTAGTTTAAACTTTTTTCTTTAACTGAAGTTTTTAACAAACTTTGAAAATAATTATTCAAATACAGTAATTATTTCAGTTAAATAAACCTCTTCTCACTATCAATAAAAATAATACTTTATAATTAATGTCACTTGAAAAAAAAATCATTTATATTAAATAACATGGTATTTTATTAGAAGATATGTTCTGTTACCCAGCTAATTAATCTTAATTAATATGATTCAAAATTTATTTTGGTATAAGAAATGGGAAGAGAAGGTTCAAAGAAAAAAATAAATAAAAATTGAGAAAGACATCACACAATTCACATACATAGAAGCTGACAAAATTTTTGGAACACAGGTAGAGAGAGAAAATGCGCACACGCAAACCAGAGAAAACACCAATTTTGTGTCTTTTAAAATTGTTTTACTGCTTTGCATTTCTCATTATGATTTTCATTCATTCATTCATTTTGTTTTTCTTTTTATTTTTATTTTTTTTGTGTGGATGCAGTGGCTTTCTTCTCCTCTCTGCTTCCTTCCCTGACAATCTCATTTTCACTTCCTTTTCATCTGAGACCCAAAAGCTGCTCCTGCTTCTTCTCCATTCCCCAAAACCATCCAATCTCTTAGATTTATAGAAAAAGCTGCTTTTTTCCTCCTTTCCCCTTGGTTTCTCATTTAATTCAATTGAACCTCTATTTTTAATTTTAATTTTTTTTGTCCCTTTTGAATTTTGGTGCCATTGTCTTTGTTAAGGGAATTTTATATCTGCCATTTGATGTAAAGTTTTGAGATTTGTATTGTAGTTCTTGTGGGGTGTGTGTATCAGGGAACTTGTGTTTGATGTAAAGTTTGTGACCTTTTTGGGGGGTTTTGTTGTGCTTTTTGTGTGTGTGTGGAAGAGCGAAGAGCTTCTGTTTGATCAAACAGAAGCTCTTTGTTGGTGATTTTTTTCGAATTTTCTGCTGGTGATCTCATTGGAAACCCGAGCTTTTTGAGGCTCGGGATCTGAATTGTGAAGATGGATTCAAATTCAACAAAGGAGAAGGTGCAGACCAACGACGCTGTTGCAGATGGAGCCGACCTTAAGTCTTGTTATATGCAGAAGTTCAGGCTCTATGAGACTCGCTCGGTAAATATTTCTAATATTTCTTCTTCTCTCATCAATGATTTGTTGTCATCGATGATTTGTGCATTACAGATACATTATTTTTTGACCATGATCTAGATATGAATTTCTTTCCCCTTCAGCATGTTTATTTTTTCTTTTATTGATTTATGATTTAAGATGTTGTTTTGTTTGGGTTTGATTTTGAATTTCTTTCTTTCTTTCCCTTGTCGAATTCATGTTTATGTGCACAAATTCAGTGATGAAGTATAATGTTTTTGCATTGGGAAAAGGAACCAAAGTCATGTGGAAAGTTTGGTTTTCTATATGAGGAGATTTCCATTTGGGATTTGGATACATGTCCCTGTGAGATTGGTTTTATGAAGTGTTGTCTTGTCTAGATTCTTGTGGATTTCGTTTGATTCACCATAATGCATTGATGAGTCGTCCCTGACTTTAATCATTCAAAGCAGGTATTTGTAACTTTCATTTGTTTTCGTCATGATGCTTGTGAGGGTAAATAAATGTAAGTATTTAATGATTTGCAGAACAACTGTTCGTGGACTTCTATAACCCCACTGTTTTCTGATTGGATTTATTGTCTGACCATGTTTACACTGCCTTTTGTTTATTCCCCCAAATATTTTTGGTTTACTTGTGTGTAATGGATTATTAAACACCTAAGCACACTAATTTCATTGGATCTTACTGCAAAATCGTGTGATATCTACTGATTGAGTGTTTAACAAGCATTCATTGGGAAACTAGGGTTATTTTTTTTTTATTTTCTTTCATCAATTTTATGCATCTGGTCGGATCTGGAATATAGTTTGGTTTCAGTTTTTTATTTTGTAATTCTAAATTGCCGAAGTTTTTATCAAAAGGTAGCCACTTCATTCCTGTTCTTCTCTTACTACCCTCTATCCCAAAAAAAAAAATTGATGTGAAATATATGCAGAAACTTTGATGAAAAGGGTTATAAAGGTAAGAAAAGGAACCTTAATTATTGAACTAAACTGCTACATTCTTATTCAGGAAAATGAGACTGACCTTGAAGGAAAAAAAGTGGTAAAGTTATCCATGTTAATCTTCTCATAAATGTGTCCATTTATCTCTTACTTTCACATCGTTTATGTTTTCCATCTCAAGCCATTGCTTGTCCATTTTGTCCTGGTCTCCTCTGTAATGCAAAATTAAGTAGCCTTCTAAATATATCCAGAAATTTTGATGGAAATGGGGCAAAGGAAAAAAAGTTAACTAAAATCATTTGATTAAAGTGTTACATTCTTATTCAGGAAAGGAGACCTAAAAAGGAAAAAAAATGTGATATTTATTCCTTAAATTTCACTTCTTGTTTCTTATAGATCTGTCACCTTCATTTGCCTCCACTCACATATTTTTTATTTTTCTGTCTAAAGCCACTGCTGGTATGTTCTTGTCTTATTCCCCTCAATCTGGAAAAAATCGAGTAGCCTTGTTCAGAAGCTTCGATTAAAAAGGAGCAAAAGTAAAAAATGTAGAATCAAAACAATATAATTAAAGTATTTTAGTGGGAAAAGAGACGTAAATGAGAAAAGTTGATAGAGTTAGAGTCTGAATTTTGGTTGACGTAATTACATGATCTTCTCACTCATGTCATCATCATTTGTCACATGCTTTTACATCATTGTGTTTCCTGTCTCTTGGTCAATGTTTAGGGTAGGATCATTCTCTCATACTATCACCTTCCTTTTTGTTTGAAATGGTAATATAATGACGTTGATTGTTGTTCTCTGCTCTGGATAGAATGTTGTTTTCGTTTTCTACTTTGGATTTATTATGTTGTAACTATGAGAGAATGACACCTGTTGAAGTTGTTAGGATTTACAGAAAGCATCGTGTCTGGTTCAAGCAATGAATTGTTCATTTCATATACATTCCATGCGCAACATGTAATATGTATGCAATTGTTTAAACCTAGCAAGCTCAATGTGGCATTGTCACAATGTCTGGAAACTGGATAGTGCTTAAAACCTGCCCTCTTAATCTGGACTTAGTAAAACCATTTCTCATTTGACATTTAGGTTCATAGTGACACCATCTCTTGACACTTGTATGGATTAAATGACTATTATGCTGTTTTTTGTTATGTTAGAAAATAAAACTACTTTCAATAGTTTTAGAAATAAGTTTGCCATTAAATTTAGTTTTTTTCTTTATTAGTGTTACACAGAATGCTTGTGGAGGTGTTCTCTTCCTTTATTAATATTTTGTCTATGAATTACTATAAAGCACTATTATTGTGGCTTACAATTTTTCTACGCTCAGAAATTTTACATGATCGGAAGAGACAAACACAGAACATTTTGGAGGGTCTTAAAGATTGACAGATTGGAGCCATCTGAATTGAACATCGTTGAAGATTCAACAATATACTCAGAAATTGAGTGCTGTGACCTTCTGAGGCGGGTACATGAAGGAAACAAGTCTACAGGAGGGCTTAAATTTGTAACAACTTGCTATGGAATCATTGGTATTTTTCTATTTCTGTATAAGATCTCAATTGTTATTGTTATCCTAGTCTTGTTCCCCACATTTTTCATCAGAATAAATATAGGGTTTTTTTTTTTTTCATTTGATTAGGATTTATCAAATTTCTTGAGCCATATTACATGCTGCTTATAACGAAGCGAAGGAAGATCGGCACAATCTGTGGTCACAATATATATGCTATCACAAAAAGCGAAATGGTTCCAATTCCACATTCTACCGTGCGATCCAAAATGGCTTATTCTAAGGATGAGAACAGGTCTTTAGTCAATTTTGCATGTAATTGTAATGTGTCTATGGCAATTTTAAAGAGAAATGTAGAGAGTAGCGTTGAGAAGTATACTTTGTCCATTGTACTTAGATGTTATGAATTACAATTTTTTATTTTGAGTTCATTTCACTGTGCTGTTAAAACATTCTGTTAGAGCATAGTTGTGTTGAAATTATACATTTTGGAGTGTTTATGTGTACTGTATATGTTGATTGCCTCTCTTCAGTCTGTATCCACAATGTGGGCTTCTTCAGAGCAACCTTCTCATCTTTCTGTGGTACACTTTAATCGTCTCTTAGTTGTGAAATAGAATCACTAATGCTTCTTCAAGATTTTGGAGTCATGTAATATGTATATTGTTTAGTGTATACCTCCTTTGTAGTTGTTTTATTGTTCTACCTTTATTGTCAGTTCATTTCGTGCAAATGTACAGGCGCAATCTTCATTGCTGTTATGATGTAAATGTAACTTTTTTGATTGAGAGAAGGTATTGCCAGGGTTTCAAGTTCAACTGGGAGATCACTTTATTTTAAATTTTTTGATACGTTTGGTTAGAGTTATTGGTTTCATAAGTTGATTATAGTCAATTTCTTTCACTTTTATTTATTTATGTAAAAACCATCTTATTAATGGGCTTTGCTCTTTCTTCTGTGGTGATTTAGATACAAGAAGCTTCTATGCAGTGTGGATCTTGCGAAGGACTTCTTTTTCAGCTACTCCTACAATGTTATGTTTAGTCTTCAACGCAACTTATCTGATCATAATACTACAGGGCAATCCGTATATGAAACCCTTTTTGTTTGGAATGAGTTCTTGACTCGTGGAATCAGGAATAATCTCCAGAATACTTCATGGACTATAGCCTTAGTACATGGCTTTTTTAAACAGGTATATTTGAAATTTTTTTTATTGACTAACTAACAGATATTTTTTGAAGATAACCACTGTAGTTAATAGTATTGCTAGTGAGTCGTGAATGTCTTTACCTGTTTCTCAGCCTGATATCTGATTTGAGTATCTAACACCTATTTTTCGGTGGAGTGAAACTAATCTTATTTGTTTGCATTTCCTTTAATAGAGTTCATGCTGCATTTATTAAACCATAAATCATTAGTTTTTTAGTTGTAGTACGTTGGGAAATTCATTCCTCAAGTCCAGGTTTGATTAAATTTACCTTAGGAAGTTTTTCTAACATCTTATTGCTGGCTAACTTTTAATGGTTACTCTTTTATTGGCTTCTAGATTCATCTTAGTAGTGCCAGAAAAAATACTAGTATTGCGTATTCCCAGAAAGTTATCTTGTTGACAAGTGTTATGGTATGTAGGTCAAACTTTCCATATCTGACAGTGAGTTCAACTTGACTATCATTGCTAGGCGCTCAAGGCATTATGCTGGGACCAGGTTTATATATTTTTTAGGCTTTTCTCATGTTTGTTAAGATTAAAATTGCATTCTATTTCTTATCAATGCACTTGTGCAGATATTTGAAACGAGGAGTTAATGAAAAGGGTAGAGTAGCTAATGATGTTGAGACAGAGCAGATAGTCTTTACAGAAGCTCGTGATGGACACCCTATGCAAATCAGTTCTGTGGTGCAGAACAGGGGTTCAATCCCTCTCTTCTGGTCTCAGGAAGCCTCTAGATTGAATATAAAACCAGACATTATATGTATGATATGGAAGCAACTTTCCTCTGTTACTCATTTTGATTTGAAATTTATGCTGATTGCTCATTTTCTTTACTTTTCTTTAGTATCAAGAAAGGACTCTACTTTTGAGGCAACTAGACTTCATTTTGATAACCTTGTCAAAAGATATGGAAAGCCAATTATTATTCTGAACTTAATAAAGGTAGGCATTTCCATATATGTAACTGAACCGTTAAGCAAGTTTGTTTTCTTTTTCATTTCTCTAAACCAAAAGATTTTCTACCTTATATATTCTTTTGTCTTCTCTGTTTAAGACACGTGAGAAGAGGCCTCGAGAAACTATTCTGCGAGCCGAGTTTGCAAATGCTGTTAGGTATATTAATAAAAGTTTGAGAGGGGAAGATCGCTTGAGGTTCCTTCATTGGGATCTGCATCGGCATTCAAGATGGTAACTTACTCTTCCTTTTTTCTGTCCATCTAGTTCAGGTTTATTCATGGGGTGTTATTTTATTAAATCAATCACCTTTAGCAGCAAAGCTACTAATGTGTTGGGACAGCTGGCAAAAGTGGCTGCATACGCGCTGAAGCTGACTGGCATCTTCTACTCTCCAGTGACACCAAATATAAGGCTAGATGGATTATCCCAATATTCCTACTCTGAGTAAGTTTGGTACAGTTTACTTTTGTACCGAGTAGGCAAGTTGACATATCATTTGATTACTCTGCAATTGTTTTTGTCTCGATGTTATTGTTAGTAATTTTATTTTTCATGTAATAACTCCCTCAAAAAGCTTGTGCTATTAGGTGAAGATTTTTGTATTTATTTAATTAATATCTTAAATAAAATGCCCTTTGTGAATGAGGTTTCGGGGCTTGAAGCACAGACAATGCACATGTTGATCCTACCATGTGCTGAAACCTTTTGGTCCTGAAAGATTTGAAACTTTGTTGTGGACCAAGTCTTCCAACATAAGTTATTAGGTAAAAATTCATGAATGGTTGTTTTTATTAATATCATTTATTGATGATTTCTTTTTGTAACATATGCAGGAATAACAATGTCATCATTGATCACAGTATCACAGAAGAAGCCAGCATAAATAAGAATGATGTTGATACCGAAACAGAAGTTAGCAATTGTTATTATAGGGATGATGAGAACAAAGATTACAATGACAAACCCCTGATGCTTCAATCCGGGGTGTTAAGGACTAACTGCATAGACTGTTTAGATCGTACCAATGTTGCTCAATATGCTTATGGACTGGCTGCACTTGGACGTCAGCTTCAAGTTTTAGGATTTACTGAATCCCCAAATATTGATCTTGATAACCCTTTGGCCGAGGAATTAATGGAAGTCTATGAGTCCATGGGCGACACATTAGCCTTTCAATATGGAGGTTCTGCAGCACACAACAAGGTAGTCTCTCTAGTTTAGGAGTTTGGACTTAATACCAGATCAGAAATTCTGCATGACTGCGTCTTAAGCATAACATGGAATCTATACGCAAGTTAATCTAATGCTGAAAGCTTGTTGCTTTTATTAGGTTGTCTCCAGTGAAAATATGCCTCTTTTGCCAGACATGTATTTGGTTCACAACTTTCTGGAATAGTGTTTTATTTGTTGTTGGTTTAGTTAATTGTATGAACGCAGTTATTACTATTACACAATTCTTGGTTAAATAGGCTCCCTATTTTTTTAAAACTCAACTGAGATCAGGAGTATTTTATAAACTTGGCAAAACCCTAATCTAGATTCTGATTTAAAGTTGTTTAAAGGACCTAAAGATTTATTTTTCTGAAATAGCTCAAATACCCATTGATATTTAACATTAATTATTAATTTACTATAGAGGCATTCACAATTTTCCCAAAGTTTTGAAGGGGAGATCTAAATTTGCCTCTTGTTATCTTTTCCTTGCATGGAAATTTTTTCTGATTAGTGATTACCGCTCACTCCTTTATTTTGTCAATGGTGTGCTATTTAGATATTTTCTGAAAGAAGAGGTCAATGGAAGGCAGCAACACAGTCCCAGGAATTTATTCGAACCCTACAGCGTTATTACAACAACACATATTTAGATGGTGATAAACAAAAAGCAATTAACTTGTAAGTTAAATAAGCCCATTTGTTTAATTGTTTTTGTGAATAATTGTTTCCATATGTAATATGATTTAAAGTAAACACAAACAGTTTTTATAAGTGGATTGTATTAGAATGATATAGCTTTTGTTGTTTTCGATATTGTTTGGGTCAGATTCTTGGGGCATTTTCAGCCGCAACAGGGAAAACCAGCACTGTGGGAGCTTGATTCGGATCAGTATTATGCTGTCAAGAGACATGGCCTTTATTTAACAGATGGCAGCGTTAGGTAACTAATGGATTATTGAGTTGCACTAGTTTTTGTCCTTTTCATTTAATGAAGCGTTGATTTTTAAATTTTCAAGAATTTAATTCGCAAATATGAACTTCTGATATTTTGTCAAACTTCAGTTATTGGTCAAGCATATAGATAGATATTGATGATTTGAGTGAGAGAATACCTTTTCAAATCAGTGAGTAGTTTGAGTAGTATTGATACTGGGTACTGAAAGCCTTTTTCTTATATGTAAGTAATTGCTTCTTTTCCTCAGTTTTCTGCTTGGAAAACCGAGTTGCTACTAAAATTGCTCAATACTTTTTTATAAGGTCTTGTTCATGAAGTTCAGATGGTGTTTGCTTTGACTTAAGATCAATGTAATAGAAATATTATATAGGCAAAGCGTAATATCAAATTTACTCTTGTCTTTTGAGGATGAAAGCAAATTAGTACTAGTTGTTTGTTCCTTGTGGATTTTATTAAATGATATTTTCTTTAATTAAGTATTTCTTTGCTAGAAGATTGACATGGCTTTTCCTTTATATTGGCAGGTCAACTATTACGAGATCTCTATCAGATGGTAACATTCTTGGTGAAAGTGATGCTTCCATTAGGAACTTGAATGATGATACAGATTGTCAGAAATCATCTGAAAATCCTGATAAGCGTTTCCTTTCGGGGTCTACGCCGGATATCTTTACTTGTGGAAGTGATATTTGTCATTGCAGGTATGCTAAGTTGACACTTTACTTGCTAAATTTAGACATGTAATGTAACTTATCTGAAAGGCCAGCTGAAAATTTGACAATAACAGCCTCAGAGTTAGGCAGAACTGGGTTTCTTATTTGAATTGCATTCACACTACTCAATTATATGATAGGCTATCTAGACTCGTAGGAGGAACCATGCTATCAATTGGTAAATGCTCTTGTTTATAAATATTTCCTTAAGTATTTCACGCAAACCTCACTACTGTCTGGATTTTTTTATTATATTTTAACTGTGAGGGGAAATGAAAGATTGTTGTGCAGCCCCAGGAACCTTAGTAACCTGGTCCTTTTATGTGTACTATGCTCCATAGTTTGAGCTGATATGATTTACTAAATAAATCCAAATTTTTTGACTGTTTTGTTTTTTCAAATCATACAGGCAGATACATGGAGGAATGGTCAAGGGAAAACATTGTGAGAGTGGTCATATTTGTTACGATGAACATGGAGATGCATGTGACTGCTCCAATTTCCTTGATGTGGACTGGCTTTCTTCTTCTGGAAATTCTTGTGAAGAGGAATTACTTGAAAGGTAGTTCTAAACCTTTGATTAGTAATCAAATACCCTTGCCATCATTAATTCGCACATCGATTTCAAACTATGGTCTTTCTTCACCATTGCATTATCCTTTCCTTGAATCTTTGATCAAAGTGGAGAGACACTTGTGCCACTAGGTGTCGCCCATGGACTCCTTTGATTCACCTCAATGGATTTATCTTTTTCTTTTCAATACTTGTTTTACTGAAGGTTTCTAGATTATGGTATATTTGAATATAAACAGTGGAGAAATTTAAGTAATATCAATATTTTGGAGTAAAAACCCAGTTCTTGAGCTCTGGATTAGTCTGCAATTTTGAAGGTTTTGTTGTTAACAAATGCCAATGTTGTTGGTGTTACAGATCAACCAGCATCTCCTCGGAGAATATCGCAAATGAACTAGTAACCACTGAGACATCTGCTAGTGAATCTGGATCCAGCCTTAAGGTCAGTGTATGATAGTTTACAGAGCCATTACAGAATAACATATCACTTCCTCTGAGGACGAAATATGATTCACTAACAGTTTTCTAAGAAGAAACAAAGGAAGATAACTTCCAAATCCTTAAGCAACAATAGGGCCTTTCTGTAATTCTTGTATGCCCTATAAACTCTTCTGAATATCACATTTGCTTCTGAACTTGTGTTTAGAACTTAGAATATCAACTTGACAATGCAAATACATTAGCATGATATTTACAAGTTTTGAGAATCATCTACCATCTTCAACACTAAAAATTCTCAGAATCAAACTGTAAAAGTACATTCATTTTCCTACCATATCCAATCACACATTGTCATGTAAAATCCAAGACAACACATGTGGATGTTGGTGTTGAAGACATTTTTCAATGATGTTTAGTACATTGTTGTGTTGCATGCAGCCAAGTGGTGGCTAAAATCTGCATTGAATGTGTTTCAGGGAAGGCAGAGTGGAGAAGAACTGAAAGAAGTGAACAAAGAAGATAGGAAGTACAGTGAAAGGTTTGAACGTTGGGTAAATGAAGGAGATATGCATTTTGTTTGAGAGAAAATAGTGGTCTTAACTTTTATGATCCCATCCGAAGGATTTGGGGGCTTCTGATTCTGACTTGGTGTACATAAATAAAAAAAAAATGGTAAGAATATGATCCAAAAGCAGAGAAATAGCAGTGGCAGCAGGTGACAGGCTGAGTTTTGTTCAAAGGGGCAACAACATTTGAGTTACTCATTATAGTTTTCCTTCAATAGCATCCATTTGGGAGGTAATGGTAGATGTTAATAGGTAATTCATTTTTCTTCCTCCCAAAACTTACCGCAATATCATCATCATCATCATCTACAACCCTGTGTACATAATTTAAAGTGAAAAACCAAAAAAATGCATAGCTGCTTCTGAGTTTATTACAACTGTTCAATAAATCATATGCAGACAAAATTTTTGGTTCCCTGGGATATTTGAGGTTCTTTTGTTTCCTTTGGCTTTGAACAGATGTATGTTATGAGAGGCTGGAAAGAGAGGAAATAACTTTTCTATATATAAAGTTTTCTTTAAATAAAAATTAAGCTGGTTAAGCTTTTTTAAGTATCAGTCATTTTTTTTCTTCTAAGGAAAAGTTTGCCCTTCGTAAGTGAAGAAAATAAAATGAAAATATTGATAAATTATCATAAATCTTACGTAAAAAGTAGTACTTGATTATAGTTTTACCATATATTATACTTTTTACTTTTACTTTGGTTAAATAATCACTTAAAAAAAAAAATTAAAACATTGTGCCAGACTTATCATGATTTTTTTTTTAAATTATTATGAACTTGCCATAAATTAACAATATTGGAGATTGATGTAGTTAACGTGTCATGAACAAAAATATTTTATTTCTCTATTCTTTCCGATATTATTCTTACCTTTACATTCAATAAATTGTTTTTCTTCAAAAATACATATATTTTCTTAGACTCAAATGATTTAGTTTTAATATATTACTTTTGATATTATAGTCATAGTTTGAGCAAAAAATATTACTATATTTAGTAAAATAAAAGTATGTTTGTTCATTATGTTATAAATATATTATCAATTTTTTTATGAATAAAATGATAAAATACATATAATTTTTTATGTAAAATAAAATTAAAGTTATACATAATTGTCTTTTAAATGATTTTTTTGTAAAATAATAATATAAAAATTAGTGTTTATGGATTAAAAAGGCACGTTAATTATATTTAATCATTCTTATTTACATAAAAAAAAAACATACAGTACTCGGATTACATATTTTCTTAAATAATATTTTTTTTGTATTTAGTAGTGGACAATTGTGATGAATAGTAACGACTAATTAAAGTACAAAGGATTAAATAAAAAAGAATTTATAGTTAATTAAAACTTTAAACCTTTTAAACCATCTAAGATAATTAAAGTACAAAGGATTAAATAAAAGAAATGAAATAAAAATTACAGTCAATCAAAACTTTAAACCATTAATTAAATAATTTTGATAAAAATACAATATATCTTCTGGTTGTTTTAATTCTATTGATAAATATATTATATATTTTAATTATTTTATTGAATAAATTTATATTAAGCCGATGTATAAACTTTCATTCTCATACTTTCATAAAATATTTCTCTTCTAATTTTTTCACATTTATATTCTATCAAACTTTAACAAATTTAATCACAAAAAAAAATAATCAAATGTATAGTAATAGTCTTTATCTTGATACCTATACTTCGATCTAAAATACTTTAAGTAACGAAATTTAATATGAATTTCTATATTTTGTTTTATCTATTCAATCATAACTCATAAAGGATGTTTGTTGTTACACTTCTATGTCCAAACAATTTATGAGAGATTAAGATAAATCATAAATTTGATGCGATTTGGGTAATTCAACCCTTAGAACATTTTTCTTTTGATCATTCAGCCTTCTTCAACAAAGTAAACTTATATAATTTTTCAATTTGTAAAAGTTAACTCAAATCCAAAATTATAAAACCTTTTTTTTCTTTTCTTCTAAGACTGTAGGAACATTGTTTCTTAACTGGAAATAGAAAATGATAAATTTACAAAAATATCACCATAATTTTGAAAAAATAATAAAACTTATTAACCAACTTTTTTAATAAGTATATAAACTTATTAAAAATATCTTAAATTTGAAGATGATTTAAACGAGCTAGGTGTTTATTGCGTGTTATAGTTAAAATGTAAAAATTTGTAAGTAAGTAAAAAATTGTTAAAATATTGTTCTTCCAGAAAGAAGATCTAAAAAGGGTATTTTAACATATTTATTCACATTCAATTTTAAATTTTTTATTTTATCAACTCTCATTTTCACTTCTAAATCCCACCAAAATCTTATTTATCTAAATAGTTAGCAGGGATCGAAGCCACAAACTCTTCCTTTTTAACTTAACCAACCATATGGGTCATAAATAAATTATTCAATTATTTGTATAGTGAATTTTTTTTTTCTCAATAATTTGACACAATTTATGAAATTTTTGCTTAATTATTTTCTTTATAAATGTAAAATTTATTTATTTAAAATAGGATTAATTATAAAATTCATTATTTTGAAACGATAGATTTAATTGTTAACCATCTTTATATTTGTAGGAAGAAATTAATGAAAATATTTTGCTTGTTAAGGAAATTAAAGAGCAGATCTTTGGATCTTCGATTTTTATTTTGATCCACTAATAATGCATGATATGCAACATTTTTTATTTTGATTCTTTTATTTTAATGAATAAATTTAGTGTGTAGTTTTGCAACCTTTGTCCCTTTAGGTTTTCAACATTAAGAGGGAACTGTATTTATTTCCAAAGCTTGTCTGTATTTTTTTTTTTTTGAAAAGAAAGCAGCTAAACTATATTAATGGGATTGTAACATCCAAACAGTTTTCTCTTGACTCTTAATCTTTCACAACATTTATGATGTACTACAAAAATTATGGCATGATCATTATTAAAAAGTGAAGTAGATATTATAACCAAGTAGGAAGGATTAAATAAAATAATTATAGCTAATAAAATATTTCCAAAACTATAATTCAATTTAAAATACTTATCGAGATTTAATATGATTTTTGTTTATCTCTTCTTTTATCATTTCAATCATAACTCAGGAGGACATTTGTTGTTACACTTTCATGTCGCAAACAATTTATGAGGTACAAAAATAAATGATAAATTTGATTCAATTTGAGTATGTTTTCACCCTTAGAACATTTTTCTTTTCATTTATATCGTTCGGTCTTCTTTTTTAAATAAACTTGTATAATTTTTCAATTTGTAAAAACTAACTAACTCAAATCCAAAAGCATAAAAAATAGTAAATTTACAATGTCTCTTATAAGTGCAAATAGTAGAAGATAAATCTAAAAAATGCTACAATAATAAGTATACATTAATAAAAAATATCTTTATCTTAAATTTGAAGATTCTTTAAACGAGTTAGACAAATAGAGGTTAATATATATTTGAGAGATATATACAAAATTACGATACTATAACAAATAAAGGTTAACATATATTTGAGAGATACCTACGTAACCATTCCATACAAAAATTTAAAAAGTCAGAAACATTTTCAATCTTTAATCCAATTCATTCCATTAATGTTTCCTTTCCTCCTTAAATTTAACAAACAAGTTCTATCATATTAAGCCTCACATTACCATAAACTTACTTTTTTACTAGAACTTGTAAACTAAAAGGATACTTAGATCAAATTTAATCTAGTAAACCAACCAAATTCAAATATAAAATGTTAATGATTTTTAAATTTGAAAGACTAAAACATGTACCGAAAAATTAACTCATTAGAAAAAGTTGAGGTAGACTAAAATTGGTTATATTAGCAATTTTAACATCAGACATTTCAGCTTGCAAATCTTCCTGGACGTAGTTAACATCTATTTATGCTAATTGATCTTGACATGTTTATATACAATACTGCTTTAAGGGATATTATATTCAATATCAATACACATTCAACATATCTATGTTATATGTCGAAAAACAAAAACGTAGAATTAAAATCGAAGGAATACGATAAAAAAATGGCAATTCCCAGAGAAGGTTCTGTAAAATTATGATAAATTAATCATAGGCATTCGATAGAAAAAAAAGGCAATTCCCAGAGAAGGTTCAATAAAATTAAAGAAAAAAATGCATCATCTCGTTTCCACACCCACGAAATATTCGAAATACTGAATAAATAGTAAATAGAGAAGTTGCAAAAAAACATATTACCTAACATTCAAGAACCATGTTTTCAACAGTAAAATAAAATCTTACCGAATATACGATGTTAATAATAATATTTCTGACACTCAAACCAAAAAACATGTTCCTTTGCTAAAAAAGACTGATCCATATTTTACTTCGAAAGAGTAAACTAAATTGGAAGACAGGGCAAAATCATGGCATCAAAAACAACAATTTAATCCCATCCAGTTGGTTGGACAGATTCAACTCCGGTAGGTGGAAGAGGTATTTGTTGTGGCGGTGGAACAGCCTCGCCCCAATCTCCTGCGACTGCAATTATTAAACAGAAAATGAATGCATTGTTCCAGACATCACAAATGTAGAAGCAATTTGCAACATGTTACAAATTAAAGAGAAAAGACAACTAAAACGAAAACTAAAAAGCAATGAACAGTCAACATTAAAGATGACAATATACATAATACAACAGAATAAGAAAAATAACTCAGCTTTGTCAATTGTTTGAAAAATGAGAAAATTAAAATTAATGTCGTACCAGGAGCTTCTGCAGAGGGTGGCGCTCCCCAGTTGACACCAGGAACAGCTGGAATAGGTTGTGGAACTGCATCTGTCCACGATTGATCAATCGTACCGGGCCACTGGCCATCAGCAGCAATAGCACCAGGATTATAGTCAGTGATGGCATAATCACCGGCAGGAGCTTCTTCTTCCTCTTGTTGTTTAGCCTCCTCTGGTTCTCTATAGAAGAACAAGTCCACCTGCATCAAACAAAAAATTAAAACAAGAAACTCCTTCAATTAATCTGGCTATCTCCAAAATTAACACAATAGTTTCATTAAAAACGCCAATATGTAAACACAAGCAAGAAAATACTTACCATAACATCCCATTTGAGGCCAGGACGAATGGTACCCCTCATTTGCAACACCATCCTGGCAAGAAGCCAAAAGAGACATCCAATGCTGTGTTTTCCCTTGTTGTTGGCAGGAATTCCGATGTCCACATACCTCATGGGCGAGTCAGTGTCACAGAAAGCAATGGTGGGAATGTTTCCAAGAGCAGCTTCCTTAATGGGCTGCAAACAAACCCATACATATTAAAATCACAAAGCAGGTATCACTCAGGCAACACTCAGGTAAAGAAACACACAAAGCAAAACTAGATTCAATTGAAGTCAACAATGGCCATTCTATTCCATTCGAGGAGGAAAATTAGATTAACTACCAAATCAAATGAAGCTAAAGTGAGACATGTATATTTCACATATAACTGTTTAAGTTGAACATGAACCTGATGATCAGTTCTTGGATCCGTAAGGATAAGGAGGCGAGGCTCGCTGAAAGAGGTTTGGAGCTGATTGGTAAAGGTTCCGGGAGTGTGTCTTCCAGCAATGGCATGAGCACCTGTGTACTGAGCAAATTTGAGAACCGCCCTCTGACCGTAAGGCCTAGCAGATTGCACAATGATATCCTGAGGGTTCTCAATTGCAACAATAACCCTAGCAGCAAGCTGAAGCTTCTCCCATGTCTTACCAAGGTTGATAATGTAAATACCTAATACCAAATTCACACCACATGTCAAATCCATATTCTCGTATTGTATCTATTGCAGATTCAAAATTTGTATTGTGCAAAAAAATGTTAGTTACCATCGTTGCGGCGCTTGAAGATGTAACGTTCCATTTGGAAGTCACAGTTCTTCGTGCCGAGGTGAACGTCGGCAGCCAACATCATCTGGATGTCGGCTTCCTTTTGGGATAGCTGGCGCGGCGGGGCGGCGGCGTTGGGTGCGGCGGCCATGGTTGCTTTTGTGCCTCGAAAACAATCTCCAAAACCCTAGTTTCAGTGTGAGTGCTGCGAAAGACTTCAGGGTGAACCTGCTTCAGTTTCTAATATACAGAAGAGAAAACCCTAGGTTTCACCCATGGGCTTTTAATGGATAAATCAACCAGCAGGCCCAATTAAAAATTGGTCAATCATCCTAAAGGCCCAATAGCAGGTCAACCAATGAGATGGCCCAATAAAAATTTTGTTTTTGAAATTAAACTTTTGTTTGAATTGAAATCTATAATAATAATAATAATAACATAATATACAAATAGATATCTTTTTCTCACATATGGTTTTTTCAGTTTTATTATTAATTATTATTTTAAAAAGTAATTATTTTATAAACAATTTATCTTTAATTATTATTTTAATTTTTTTTCATTTTTAATAATTATTTTAAAAACTTTTTTTTATACATATTTAATTTTTTAAATTTTACATTTAGTAACTATTTTAAAAATTAATTATATATTATTTATTAATCTTATCTTAATTTTTTATGAAAATTAAAAAAATGTAAACAGGACAACACTTGTGTTTTCGTTAAAATTGACAATGACACACTGATGAAATTATAACAACGCTCCATTTTGAAATTATTTTATCAAATTTATTCTTTTAATAACTTTTTTTTTATTTTAGTTTTTTCAATTTGAATTTTTTTAAATTTAATTAATTTTTCAATTAAAAATTAGCTATAAAATAATAAAGAAGTATTTACGGTACAAATTATAAAAATATTCATATTTAATTTAAGTAATAATAATAATATTTTATTATTTTTTGTTATAAAAAAAATAAAAAACAAAAACTAAATAACACAATTTTACTGTCTAAGTTAACTGAACATGACGATCTTAAAAAAAAATCGTAACCAACAAATTAACTAATTAATATAACAATTATTAAAATAAAAAAATGTATTTTTAGAAAAATAGTTATATAGAAGCACTTAATAAATAATTGGTAATTTTTGTTATCACATCGACTACCATAGTTATATAGAAGCACTTAATAAATAATTGGCAATATTGTATATATAATTTAGTAAATAATATCCAACGTTTATTCTTTATTATCTTGTGTTTTTAGAATTATAATTACAAATTCTACTAATTACTTTTTTTAAATATTTTAAATCTGTTTATGTAAATAAAAAATAAATATAGAAACATATTATAAATGAAAGTAATTGTACGAAATATTTATTATAAATATGTAATTTATATATTAAATATTTTTATAAATATTTAGATTATTTTTGAAAATTAGAAAATCTTTTGCCGAAATTACGATAGGTATTTTTTAGCAACTAATATTCACATTATAAAGCAATAATTTTCTTCTGTCATCTCGGGTTCTTATACTAGGCAACCACAATTTTAAAATTATTATTGTATTCAAAATCTTTGAAAAATATATTATCAGTATTTTCTTAAATTATAATACATACTTTGAGAAAACCAAGTTTGAAATACTTTAAACCTATATAGAAATATAAAAAATAAATAACAATGTGAAATAGCATGAATTAGTTTTTCCCTAAATCTAACTTTAATTTGTATATTTAAAATGTTTTGTTTACAAAAATATAAAAAATAAGATGATATATATATATTATTTGACAAAATTATGTGGAAAGTTAGTAGGAAACTGAAAATCTATAATGTCATGATACTTGATATTTCAATTTGTATAATATATCTGTGACTGACACGTAATACTTTAGGATATTTTATCAATACTTATATATAAATTAATAATATTCTTATGATGATATTAATTTATAAATATTATGTTAAAAATATTTAATATATTTGATTTTAAGATTTACACAAAAATAATTATATATTTCTCACGTTCTTTGAAAAAAATTGTATACTTTTTAGTATACATAAATAATGTGTCCTATAATTTTTAAAATTAGCGTATCTACATATTATATACCTATTATATTATATTTTATACATGTATCGTAACTATGTTGAAAATCAATCATGTTACATTCAAAATTCAAAATAGTTTAAAGTAATTGTAATAGATGTAAATGATTAATTCGTATTTCACTTAATAGAATGCCAAATCAAACATCGGGATGGTCGTGTAAGAGCATTTTGATGATGGGTAGGAATTCATAGAAGGATATGTGTTTTGGGCTTAAAGGTAGTGTTTTTTATGTGAGTCAGGCCCAATAGATTCTTAAACCCTACCTAATTCCATTTCGTTCTCTGAAACTGGGAAGTGGTTCTTCCTTGTTCTCTATGCAACAATGGTGAAATTGAAGTCCAGCAAGTCAAACAAACCAGAGGATGTTGAAATCCTCAAATCAGACGTTGCCTCCTTCGCTTCCTCGCTCGGGTTATCCACGTCACACTCCCAATCAGGTTTCAACGATGTCGATTTCCGCAAAACTAAGACGAACAAGCCCCCAAAGAAGCAACAACCACCTGAAAAAGCCACACCCCAAAGCACCCAGAAGCCAAAGAACAAACCTTTGAGCAAAAACAATGGACCCCACGAGAAGAACAACCCCAAACCTCAACCCAAACCGAAATCCCCAGTTCTGTCACTGGAGAATGGTTCCAGTAAGGAGAAGGGGTTCAACAAGTTCAGGAACCTGCCAAAGCTTCCTTTGATGAAAGCAAGTGGTTTGGGAGTGTGGTTTGAGGACATGGCGGAGTTGGAAAAGAAGGTGATTGGGGAAGGGAAGAAGGTGGAGTTAACGGATGCGGAAGGGTGGAAAGGGTTCGTGGAGAAGAAGAGGGAGTTGGGGGAGAGATTGATGGCACAATATGCTAATGATTATGAGTCATCGAGGGGGAAAAGTGGTGATATTAAGATGTTGGTTTCAACGCAGAGGTCAGGGACTGCTGCTGATAAAGTGTCTGCTTTTGCTGTGTTGGTGGGGGATAATCCAATGGCAAATTTGCGTTCTCTTGATGCTCTTTTGGGTAAGTTAAGAATACGTGCTGGTGGGGATAATTCGATGTCAATTCTTTCTTGTTTTCTGTATCATTAATTTGATTTTGCGATTGGTGAGTTCTTATTCATGGTTAGTTTGAGCTATCATGCAAGTTTTTGCACGGGTGTTGTTCCTTTAAGTGTTTGTGGAATTGTGAAGTAGTAGTAGGAGTGCTGAAAAGTAAAGTATGAGTGTTGTCATTGAAACCTTAGTCTCTTAGGTGGGTCTGGTGTGGTGAACTTTCAGCCAAGTGTTGTTTGCTTATGCCATATCTTTAGAGTACAGTATTTATTATCTTTTGTCCTCGTCATATGTGCTTGGGATTATGCTGGAGCTATTGACAGTGTTTGTTGTTTAATCTAGGAATGGTGACATCCAAGGTTGGAAAGCGCCATGCCTTGACAGGTTTTGAAGCACTGCAAGAATTATTTATTGCAAGGTATCATTAAAATATAATTCATAGAGCTTTTTAAAAAAATTGTAAGAATTTGATTAAATCTATGGAGGAAAAGTTGTAGAATGTTATCAAATTTGAAAGATAATTATACATTTCTATCTTTCTCCTTTGCACACATCTCATGTTACTTTCCCAACAGGCCGTTATTCTAAAATTACATGACATGTACTTTTTTCGGTTTGCAACTTGGAAAGTTTTCATTCAACTGGGTATTATTTGCATAGCATTAAAGCACAATGATGCCTTAGACTTTCAGTGCTCTGATCAGCTAGCTACATTATTTTTTTTCTATTTTTCTTGCAGCTTATTACCAGATCGTAAATTGAAGACCTTGATACAGCGACCCCTAAAGCATCTTCCTGAAACTAAAGATGGTTACTCTCTACTCCTTTTCTGGTATTGGGAGGAGTGTTTGAAGCAGAGGTATGTGTAATAACACTCTGTTCATTTTCACATTTTTATCTTAAAAATCAAGTTCTATGATTTGACTTGGTTACAAATTTCTGAAGTAAATTATATTCCCGTAGCAGCGTGTTTTGTTTTATAAATTCTGGATGCTTCTTGTACATTTTAATTATTGCTCTATTATAATAAGAATAGTTGAATTCTAATGAGCATTTAGTCACATTAATTGGTATTTTGCTTGAGGAGTCACTATATTGCCTTGGAAGAATAGATGAAATGATTTAGGCCTTGTACCACCGAGTCCAAAACCTTCCTACATCACTTTTCAACCCAGATTTTACTTGCGGAATATTTCTAACTATCAATGAGGCTCGTTTTACTATCCACTCAAGCTCTTTTGTTAGTGATATCTCAGATATGAACGTTTTGTTACTGCCCTTGAAGAAGCATCACGTGACATGCTACCTGCTCTAAAAAACAAGGCATTAAAGGTTGGTTTTCTGTTCATACTTTGTTCCTTTTTTTTCTGGGTTCCCATTCCCCTCCAAGTTGAAAGTGAGTCAATATTACTACAGCGGAAGGTTTGCTACTATAATCAACTTAATAAACTGAAATCATATCGTCTTAACTGGTGGATACTTTAAAGTTCTTATGCATGATAAATAATAGGAAAAAGATTCTCTTTTTTCCTGAATCCGTTTTATCTTTTTTAAGAATACTTTTGTAATTTATGTTTGTGTGAATATATGTTTTTATATTTAAGGTCTTTTTACAACTTAATCAAATCATTATTTCATAAGTTAAAGCATGAAGCTTAATGGAATATGCTAAAAATGTTTATTTAATAAGTTTTTTCCATGAATCATATCGTAATAAGCTAAAAAAGCTTATGAGATGGTCACACACTTAAATAAGATCTTATCTCCACCTTGTTGTAACATTTTCTCAGATGTATTGAATGTATTGTTGCTAATATTAATTAATAACTATTGGGTGGGTTCCTTTGTTGCTTGCAGGCCATATATGTGCTACTGAGTCGGAAATCAGAACAAGAACGCAAACTACTTTCTGCACTTGTTAATAAAGTGAGTTAACAGTGATATATGTCCAATCTGCATCTATTTTGCTTCTTCTTCGCGTGGTCAAGTTACAATAGCTGGTTATAGTAATACCACAATCTGTTACTAAGACTTTCTTGTTTTATGTGGCTTCTCTCACTTACTTTGTTGGTGGGCGGTTTTGATATTGCTTTAGCTTGGGGATCCAGATAATAAAGCAGCATCTAATGCTCACTTTCATTTATCCAACCTTTTGTCTGACCACCCAAATATGAAGGTATGAACATTTATTAATCCCTCTATTGTTTCAACCTTTTACTTCAGTTTTTGGTGTATCTATAATTGATTTTTTAGCCAATATTTAGAGTTTAATCCAATAGTTGTAGTTTATTAATATCACTAAGTAATTGACAGTTAGATAAATACTTGAAGGAACTTTGCAGGCTGAAAAGTTTTTATGCCTGCATGACTTCTTTTATCTCATTTTCCTTTTACGAATATATTGACTATTTCCGTTTTGGGGTTTCATGATATTTGGCAATGATACACATTGACGTTTAGGCTCCCTTTTACCTCTTCATTTGTTTTTGCTACTGATTTATTTTCTTGTTAATTTTTCTATACAGGCTGTGGTTATTGACGAGGTGGATTCTTTTCTTTTCCGGCCCCATTTAGGACCACGATCACAGTACCATGCTGTATGTACTATATTTTGATCCTCACCTTTTCTTACATCATTCACTGCAAAATAAAAGTCACAGCATTTCTTTTCTACCCTTTGTTGTTACATGATCAATGAAAATATTATGTATCCTATGATGTATCTGTTTGAAATCACTTTTCTGTGGTTTCGGAAATGGCCCTTCAATTTTAGATTACTTTCTGAAATTTAATTTTAAGTTCTGTCAAAGTCTCCTTAAACATGCTCTGTCCGAAGAATCTCATTGGCTGATTTTTCTAATTTTGTAGATTAATTTCTTGAGCCAAACCCGCCTAACAAATAAAGGAGATGGACCTAAAGTGGCAAAACGTCTTATAGATGTATATTTTGCGTTGTTTAAGGTATTGGTTTTAAATTCCTTAAGCTTATCTTATCTGAAATATTATGACGATGAGTGGTTTGTTTACTTAAGTTCAAAATCATTTCAGGTTTTAATCACAGACGCAACCAGTAACCAGAAGCTTGATAAAAGCGGCAAGGGCAAGGGAAATGCAAAAGAGGGCAAGTCAAAAGACTTATCAGAATCACATGTGGAATTGGACTCTCGGCTTTTATCAGTTCTCCTAACTGTAAATATGATAATAATATATGCTAATAATTGTGAACTTTTTTATCATGTTAAATTCTGTTGTAATCTTGTCTTTTATTTGGTATTGGCATAGGGCGTGAATAGAGCGTTTCCTTATGTCTCAAGTAATGAAGCTGATGACATTGTTGATGTCCAAACTCCAGTACTTTTCCAATTGGTAATCACTAATTTGTTAGCAAATAAAAACTCTATGCAGTATGTCACGGATGGATTGCATCAGTATTCATCCTTACCTGATTTTCGTTCCTTGATATCTTAAGGTTTTACAAACTTGCAGGTTCATTCTAAGAATTTTAATGTAGGTGTTCAAGCTCTGATGCTTCTGGATAAGATTTCTTCCAAAAATCAGATAGCCAGTGATCGGTTTTACCGTGCTTTGTATTCCAAACTTTTGCTTCCGGCTGCCATGTATACATCCAAGGCAAGAAAACATTATTTTTTCTTTACATTTTCTTTTTGATAAAAATATGGCTGCTTATACTAGTGTTCAATAATCTGTAGAATTTTCTAATGTGTTTGTCCTCAGGCAGAAATGTTTATTGCACTTCTTCTCCGAGCAATGAAAAGGGATGTTAATTTAAAGCGTGTAGCAGCATTTTCTAAACGTCTATTGCAGGTGATTATTAAACTGCACTTTCTCTACGTTTTTCTTCTTATACATACACTGAACTTTTGTTTTTTCAGATTGCACTTCAGCAGCCACCACAGTATGCCTGTGCTTGCCTTTTCCTTCTTTCCGAACTTCTTAAAGCCAGACCACCTTTATGGTAATTACTTTTTCTGTCACTGCCATTGTCACTACTTTTTTGTTGGTGTGAAAAAAGATATATTTACTATAGTCATAGAACATCAGTGTTAGTCTGCACTGAGAATTTTGTGACAGAATTGTTCAACCACACATTTGGCCAGCAAAATGAAACCATCTTCTCTTCACTTGTAGGAATATGGTGTTGCAGAATGAGTCTCTAGATGAGGAACTTGAACACTTTGAAGATGTTATAGAACCTGATAATGAACCCAGCTCTGTATCAAGTAAACAAAAGGATGATGTTGCAGTTGCAAAGAATGGCGAGGACCCCAATGCTGATGCCAGTTCTTCAGAGAGTGAAGATGATCTTCCTGCAGCTTCTGAAGATGATGATTCTGATGATGATGATGATGGTTCAGAGGATGCGGGATTTCTTCTTGCAAAGGATGAAACTGTTCATAAGGAATCAAAAAAATCAAAATCTGTATCTAATAGTGAAAGTCAACAGTCACAATTATCTGCTGAGAACCTTCGTGGAGGCTACGATCCACGACACAGAGAGCCTTCGTACTGGTACTTATTTGATTTTTCTATCACACTAGTCGTCATTTCAGATATTAATATATGCAATATTTTTTGCCATTGTTTGCTCAAAGCAATTTCATGTGGAACTCTTACAATGAAAAGATAAAATCTTCTTAGAACTGACCATTGAAAAAGGCAGCATCTTTAGAGATTGCGAAGCATGTATTAATATTGTATCAAAACCTTAACCATTATTTTTTTATCAGTGGTGAATACCTTCTATTTTCTAAAGTTAATTTTCTCACTTTGGTAGAGTTAGATCTTTATTTGTGATTTTTATTTTCTTGTTCATCTTCTCCAAACAGCAATGCAGACCATGTAAGTTGGTGGGAGTTAATGGTGCTTGCTTCACATGCACACCCTTCAGTTTCTACCATGGCAAAAACTCTTCTTTCCGGTGCCAATATTGTGTATAATGGAAATCCATTAAATGATCTCTCCATGACAGCTTTCCTAGACAAATTCATGGAGAAAAAAGCCAAGCAAAGCACATGGCATGGTGGTTCTCAGATTGAACCTGCCAAGCAGGTAAAAGCGTAGACTTTTCAATCTCGTAATGTCCCATTCTCTTATCCAGCCTCCTGATTCAGCATGTTAACTTGTTTCTCTATTTTGCAGATGGATGTCAACAACCAATTGATTGGGGCAGAAATTCTTTCACTAGCGGAGGCAGATGTGCCCCCAGAGGATCTTGTCTTCCACAAGTTCTACACAAACAAAATGAGCTCCACTAAATCGAAGAAAAAGAAAAAGAAGTCAGCTGATGAGGAGGCAGCTGAGGAGTTGTTTGATATTGATGATGGTGAGGTTGATGGTGGGGATGAGAGTGATAATGAAGAGATAGAGAATCTGTTGGATTCTACTGATCCATCTTTGGGACCAGACACTGACTATGATTATGATGATTTGGATGAAGTTGCCGGTGAGGACGATGAGGACTTGATTGGTGATGTTAGTGACGGTGAGGTGGATATGGATATGGATATACCCTCTGATATAGGGGAGGAAGAGGCTGATGCTCCAATTGACGATGTTGGCAGTGATGATGATGATGGCATTGATGATATTCAGATTGGAGATGTTGATGATGGCTCTGATGGTGATGAAGAGGAAGTTGGCAGAAGAAAACGAAAACATAAAAGTGGTGGTAAGAAAGGCGTGTCTCCATTTGCAAGTTATGAAGAGTTTGAGCATCTAATGGAAGATGACGACCACACTGAGAAAAAAGCTTCCCCTAAGAAAAACAAGTCAAACAAATCTAAGAAAAGAAAAAAGTAATCAGCTGCATTGACCGAGACAACAGTTGGCTATGACCAGATTTTGAGAATGCATCAACAGTTTCCTTATAACAATTTTGAGAAATTCCATATCAGGCTAGGTAGTATCACCATGTTATTCTTGTATTCTATCAGTTTTGATTGCTTCTAAATTGTATTGCTTGTGGCCTGTTTAATTTAGTGGCCCTGTATCAATCTCTTTATTTGGACGTTTCTCTCATCTCGGTTTAAATTGCCGTTTTCCTTTCAATGTCCAATTTTATACTGATTTGATTTTGACGAATTTGCATATAGTTTTTTTCTAAGTGCTCTTTAATGATTCTAGACACCAAAATATTAAAAAACACATCTTAATGCAATGTTCCACATGAACACTAAGATCTTCACCTACAGAGTGAAAACAATGTAAAGTGAGAACAAAGTTGTAAAATTCCACATTCTCTATCTTCATTCCTGAAGTGGTACTTTTGAAGTGTTTGAAGAGGATTCACCATTGATCAAATTTCATTACACTATGCAAGAACACATAAACACTGCTAAGACGATTTACACCGCACCTAATTTTGGGTTATAAGCAAAATAACAAATGAAAACTGAGAATCCCTGAACTCAAGCAATAGCAACTTGAACAGATTTGGATTTTGGAGGAGGGTGCTTCCCAACAACTACAGTGAGAACCCCATTTTCGCATTTCGCTGTTATTGCCGACACATCGGCATTCTGAGGCAAACGGAACTTCCTCAGCAAATTCTGAGACCCTCTCCTCTCCAGCCTGAGATACTTGCACCCTTCATCATCTCCATCGTGCCGTTTCCTCTTCCCATTGCTTCGTATCACAACTGTGTTCCCATCTTCAACTGTCACCTGAATTTCAGACTTGGAGAGACCAGGAACATCCATGAAGAATATAAATTCCTTCGGAGTCTCCAAAATGTCCACTGGAATCATGCTAGAAACCCCTCTGCTCTCATGCTGCTCATGCCCACCAGAAGAAGGGATAAACATAAACTTTTCCATGGTTTCAGGAATATTGAAGAGGTTGTTCACTGCAGCCGCCAAATCCACGTTTAACCAATCACCGATCCTGCTCATCTTCAATTCTCACACGCCAATGCAACCCGCGAAAACTCGGATTCTGAATTCATCTCCAACAAGAATCAGTCAAAAAGGACGAAACTTGGCATACCATGACAACTCACCAAATAAATACAACATAAACATGCAAAAGGGAAAAAACATCATAGAACTTACCAACCTTAGTTTGTGCTCGCCGAGAATCTAGAAAGGATTTTTGTTCAGATTGAGTTAGTTTAGTGATGATTGATTATAAGAGTTGTGCAGAAAATATAAATAGAAGAAGTTTGCGAAGAGTTAAGAAAGGTCTAGAGTAATTTGTTCCACATCTTCTGGAAACATCTCTTCGCTCACACGTGGAATTCTCTGGACAGTTGTGGAAAGTGAATGCCCTTTCTCTCTCTTACGTGTCAAAATCACATTTAGTTCTCCATGCATTTTATTTTCAAAAATATTTCACGAAGTTTTGTCTCTATTATGATCATACTTACCTTTTTAGTTCCACTCCTTCGTTAGCATTTTATCAAATTGGTTAATTCTACGAAAATGAAGCTTTTCTTAATATTTCGAGTTTACTAACCATGAAAACGTTGAAAGAGTGCAAAACTGTAAGGCTCAATTATTTTCTGCTCTTATTTTTAAGGGTTATTCTTAATTAGTTGGGTTTAAAGACGGATCTATAGGATGTCAAGACCCTAAAGCAGGCAATGTCCCTCATTCTGCACTCATTTCTCAAAATCGTGCTCTCATTCTTCCCTTTTCTCAGAAGTTCTGCTAGGGTTTGGGTTTTACCCTTCTTCGCGTTAGCTCAACTCCATTCTTCATGTAAGTTGATTCTCCCACATACCTTTTTCATTCATAGCTCTATCATCATGATTCTAACTAGGGTTTGGTAACCTATTTTGAATCTATTCCACTGTTTTACAGCTCGTGAATCTGCTCCGTGATTGGTAGACTCACTTGCTTGGGTGTCGGGATATTCTCCTAGCTTTTTCCAGGTAAGGGAAGCTAGGATTTATGTTTTTTTTAAAGTTATTTTGCCGATTTTTTGGTCTGTTGATATGGCTGTGATGCTTGAATGAGGCTGTTGGTCGAATAAAAATGTATGGTGTGCGAATATGTTTGATTGATGTGACACTACTCTTTTTTTCTACATTGCACACTTTTCGTAAAATGAAGATTTATATTACGTTAACCGTTGGATCAAGCTGAAATTTTAACAGCTGATCCTTAACACATAATTCTTGACTTTAACCGGTCAAATTTTTAATCGGAGCTCTGTAGTGAGAACAGTTTTTATCGCAAGGTCACTATAGTTTGATTGTTGACAACACTGCACACTTTTCGTAAAATGAAAGTTACTACTTCGGTAACCGTTGGATCAAGCTGATATTTTAACAGTTGATCCTTAACACATAATTCTTGACTTTGACGGGTAGGATCTTTAATCGGAGCTCTGTAATGAGAGCAATTTTTATCACAAGATCACTATAGTTTGGTTGTTGATAGCATTGACCTTTGTTGCTTGTTTGGTGTACAACTTTCTTTGTAGTTATTCAATTAAGTTTTTCTTGTTTCATTTGGTTCTTGATTTAATCATATTAAATTTGAATATGAATACACAAATTTTAGAGCTTTACACAAGCTGTAGATTTATTTCTAAAATCTCAAAATCGTTTGCATAATGTGTTGTTAATTTGGATTGCTATGTTAAAGCATGAGATGAGTGAATATGCATGAGTAAAGATGGTTTATGGGTGGTGAATGATGAGTTTAGCATGATCTGGGTATGGAATATACATGAATGGTTGGTTATATATGTGGTCATGAATTCGGTATGAGCAATAATGTTACATTGATGGTTGGAATCATGGTTTTGGTTGGGTTAGGACGTAATTTCACAATAGTTTCGTGGTGGTGCCTCATTGGTTAGGACGTAATTTCATGAGTCTCTAGGTGAGATCTCATGGTGGTGCCTCAGTGGTCGGGACGTAATTCCATGACCCCTGTTAGTGGGAGTTCATGGTGGTGCCCCATCTATATCATTTAGTAAGGATTCAAGGTAAGGTTGCATCCTAATGCTCTAAGGAGTCAGTTAGTCTCACATAGAGCAGACTGACTCCTATGGTGAGAGTAGCAGGAGGCTCGAAACCCATTGAGGACTAACCTTGTGTGTGGGGTTGAGACATTGTAACACTTAGCTCGGGGGTGAGCAGCTCGGTAGAGCAAAGAATCCATCACAAGTGTAAGCATCTGCTAAATCCAACTAATTTATATGTATCTGGATGAGTCGTGTCTAAGTCTTGGTGTATTGTTTGCAAGTCATAACATGATGGGTTGACATATGTATCTTGAACTATGAAATTGTATGTAACTGCTTAATGAACTATTTTCCGGCTCTAGTTTACCCTTTTGTTGTTTGTTGTATGTCCTGTATGTGTGGTTTTCTCTTTTTGCGATGATCATCAATTTATTGATGTGAACAGATGCGAGAAACGTCTGTGGTCAACAGGGAGGTGATGGTTCCGCTGCGTCGCCCACATGTGCTGAATTCTATTGTTTTGGGCTTTATTATAGGGCTATGGCCCATGTATTAGCTTGTCTTTTAAATTTCAATTTGATTACTGTTGAACTTTGTATCTTGTTTTGTTGTGGCATCGTTGTGTGGCTTGAATATTGTAAAGAGTAGTGTTTATAATTGTACAATTCCTTTATTTGTGGGATTGATTTCTCACACCATGATTAATTAAATTATAGAATGGATTTCTACTTATGCCTATATCTCGGATAAATGAAAATTTTATTGATAAGACCTTTTCAATTGTAGCCAATATCTTATTACGAATAATTCCGACAACTTTAGGAGAAAAAAGGGCATTCACTTATTATAGAGATGATGTGATTTGATTCCATTTTTTTTTACCGATTTCGGTAAAAAAAAATGAAATGGAAAAACCCCACGCGTGTTGTCAAGAACTGCAGTACTATGTTATGCAGTACTATGTTATCCTGTGTGATGTTTACTTTAATTAAGATTATTAATTAAATGGGATGTTACAGAAACAATTTAAAAGTGGTATAAATTAGAGTTGATATTCTTTACTAAAATTCTTTTATATTAAATATATTGTATTAATATTTTAAATATTTTTTTAATATATTTTAAAATATTAAAATTAATTATAACCAATATATTATAGAAACATAATAGAAGAATAATACAGAAAAAATCCAAATTATGTAAATCAGGCCTAAAATAAACAAGTTTGTTGTCGGTGTTTTAATTGCCTCTTATCCTTTCTTAATTAATATTAATACAAAGATACATAAACACTCACTCAATAACGCATCTTTTTAAAGATGTTAATGCTACTACTAAAATTGCATCATAACATTAGCAGTTTATTACTTAAAATAATCACTTAACTTTTTTTTCCAACACACAAATAAAAATGATAATTTTCACTTTTAGAAAAAGTAAAAACATTTTTTACATGAATCAAAATAAAAAAAAACTTTCATTTTGTGAGACTTAAAATCCTGTGTAAGCCTATTAAAATAGTATAACTTTAAACTCTCTTGAAAATGATCTTAGTTATCCTTTTAAGGAGGCAAGCAACATGGAAATGTTAGTATCGAAGAATTTGGATTTTTGTTGTTGTTCTACCTTTATAATACACTAATTTATCACTAATTTTAATATTTTAAAATATATTAAAAAATATTTAAAATAATAATACAGTATATTTTAAATGTTCATTAAAAAATCAATAAAAAAATTGAATTCATTAATAGTGATATGCATAATCGTTTCATACACAAATGCAAAGAAATAAGAAAGGTCCCAAAATTTGGGCCTTTATGTGTCCAGATAAAAACCTGGCCGTGCACCACTATGTATTTCTCCCTATATCACAAAATCAGGAAAATTCCAATTTTGCACTTGATTTTCATGATTTTCAGAATACAGAATCTGAAACTTAAAATTAATTTTTGAACGGCATGATTCGAAAGTCATGGTTTTTTTTAAAAAAAAAAAACTTTTGAATGGTTCAATACATAAACTAAAAATAATTTTTGGATAGTAGAATCCAAAAGTATTTTTTGACTTTCTAAACTATACATTCTGAAAATTATTTTTAATTTTTTAGTTACACAATGTAAAAATTATTTTCTTAAAATAATTTGTAAATAGTATAATTAAGAAGTTGAAAACAACTTTCAGACTACACAATCTAAAAAATAAAAATAGAAAATTTCTATAGGGTACAGGAACAAACATATGGAGGTGCATCAAGAAACTGAAAGCTGTTATGGCTAATATGTAATGTACAATTTGGAGCTTTGTCTCTCAATTAGTGAAAGATCTTTCACTTTACCATAGCAGAGACATTGCTAAAGTATAATTTTTATATTTTGAAATAAAAAAATATGGTTTAAAATGTATAATTTAAGACATAAATCATATTTGAAAGTATACATTTTAATATATTAGTGAAATTAATGAATTTTGATTTTAGTCTTTATAAAAAAACAGTTTTAATATTTTTCTCTTAAAAAAATAAAATTTTTCTTTTATCCATATTATCATGTGACATTTGTTGTTGATGAATGAATGTTCAGCCAAAATCAATGATTCTTTTACACACTCTCTAAGGTACAAAGTTATTACAGTTTAGTTATAAGCTTTTTAGAATTTTTAAAATAAATATTATTTATTTACATTAAAACAAAATTTAGAAGGTTAAAATAAAAAATGTATTGTACTTAGAATAGAACAAAAATTTGAATGGACTAAGAATAATAAGTTTTAATTTTTAAGAATGTTTATTTTTTACAATAATCAAATTTGAAACATTTTTATTTCATAGGAACCAAAATATTTTAATTAGTTCTATTTCATTAAATTAAATGGTGTTACTTTGTTAATGACACCTCTATTTTTTTGCAAATTTATAAATATGCATGTTGAAGTTAAATTGAATAAACTTTCATGTACCAAAAGGAGTTTTAATTGTGAATAACTTCATTCTTGTATTAAGTGATAATATGCTTTTGAATACATAAATTTTAATTGTGAATTTAAATAATTCATAATAATCCAATATGATATGTCTCTCCTTGTCCTACATTTTAGAAATTATATAGGTTAGGCTAAAATGTCCTATGAATGTTTTGTCCAGTAACATTGTCAAATTCAAAGAAAGAATCATTGTGGAGAAAAAGGAAAAAGAAAATGCAATGGACATTTTAATCACATAAAAACATTAGGGCAGAAAAAACTTGTTGTTGACTTCCTGAACATATCAAGGGAGCAAGATTTGCCCCTAAAATATATCCTTCAGAATCACTTGTCCAGAAAGTGTTTGATGTTTTGTCTATACTAATCAGTTCCCAAACAGAATATATGCTCTGTTTAACATCCTAAGACTCTTTTTATATGCTCTGGTCAATAATAGTTGAACTAACATGACCTTTATATATTTATATATTCATGGCACATGCTTTATAACTAGCATAGTAGCATACCTAGATGTGATCAACACATTCTTTTTTATTATTTCACTCACAGCATATAAAGTATGAATCAAAGTATTCACTTACGTGTACATTGAAAAGTTACAGTCAAAAAAGAGAAAAAAACATTCGAGTTATCCTCAATAAAGAGGAAAGATACAGCAAAAGGCATACCTTTTTGTCGTTAAATATTGTGGCTCTTAACTTAGGTTATGCTACATGAGAAAACAAAATCACTACCTAAGTGTTTGATATATGTCTGGTTACTATTTCTCAAACAGCATTTATTCTGTGTTTATTAAATTGTTTAATGCGCTCTGTTCTGTTCTGGTTGAACTGACAATGATTTTGACATTTTGTATTGTTACATAATTTGGTGGCACATGATTTAGACTATGCAAATCCTAATGAGATCTTCAAATTTAATGCATTTTTCTTATTATAGAAGATGGTCCAGGCCCCTAAAACTAATCTTGTCTTGGATACCATCCCAGTCTTCTGAAGCACATGATCAGTTAATAAATCTTTTGTTCAAAACATTTTGGACCATTTTATTTATAAAACCATCATATTAAGGGAAGAGGGGACTAATTTTCTGAAATACCAACATAGCGATGTTAGCTTGTCAGATTTTTTTGGATATAACCATGATTTATACAAACAACATTACAAGAAGGCAAAAGAAATCATGTACACATTTTTCATTTTTTCAATGCCAAAAGAAACATAATACATTCTCTAATTCAGTCTCTTTAGTTTCTCATAAATGTATCCAAGATCAAACCTCCAACACACCCCCTCGTGCTGCTGAGGTATGTATATATATCTTAAGGATGATACTAGATATTAATGGATGGTCCGATTGCAACCGGATAGCAAGTGATACAATAAGTTGAGTAAACAACAAATTTTGCTAAGATAAACTTTAATTCATAATATTGATATAATCTTAAAACTGGATTTTAAGTCTAACTCAACCTTACAAAATCAATTTATAAGATAGGTTTGTACCATCTTATATACAATAAAATTGCGTTATTTATAGTCGACGTGGGATCTCTAACATTTTGTTACCATTTTGGATTGGCCTAACAAATAACAGTAAGAGAAGCCAATGAGAAAAACATTTTGGATTGGCCTAACAAATAACAGTAAGAGAAGCCAATGATAAAAACAAATTTGATTCTGATAATTAAGATGGAACATTTTAAACTTGCTGGTACAATCATCACCTTTTGCAAGAACGGAAAAAACAAGGTGTCCATTGAAATAAAAACGTTGGATGAAAATGCTAGGGTTGAATTGAAGGTGGTGTCAGCAACAAGAAGCATCAGCATGAGAAGTGGGAATAGGGACTATTGGACCACTGGGTTGTATGTGAAATATACATGAATTTGGCCTCTGCTAAGGCTCTTGTGATCTATGATTCACACTAGTGTTGGACCACAAACATTACTCACACATATGACCCATGAGGCATCCTAATTTATGTTTCCTATTCAGAAACTCATCATATGCTAGTGTTTCATTGTTTTCATGAATAAGGTATGCAAATTTTTTTTACAAAGATTACTGTTATTAATTGTGAACTTTAATTGTCAGAATCTGAATTACAGGGAACTCACATAAATATCAGAAGTTCTGGTATACAAAAAATTCATCTTCATACAAGAGAAGTTCTTCACTTTTGCTAAGAAATTTCATTACTGTCCTTGAAATTGAAGTTTGAAGAAATAGACAAAGCATATAATTGGAGTTTTCAGTGCTCTGTTAGATGAGGTTCCTAGGCCCCATATGCATTTAGAACCTTGCTAATGGTACCTCTGTACCAAAGAAAGCTAGTAAAGTGTATGCATAAAAAGGACAAGGATGTGGGCACCAACACTTTGTAGTTTGTGAGGAGGTAGATGAATTTGCTTAGTTTGAGTGCTTTTCACTGATGGGATCCTTGCTGGCTTGCTAACCAACCAACACCTTAATTTGTTGCTGTTTATGATTGCATGCTATGATGCCATTAGCAAACAAAAACAACAAAACCAACATATATACCTTGTTTTTCAGTTCAAATCCAACACGCAATCACACTCATTAACTCTGTTCCTCGGTGGTCTTTCTAATTCTTTTTTTCATCAAACTCATGTTGTTCTAATGTATTTCCAAGGCTTTTAGAACAACAAACAGAAACAAAATATCATGTCCAATCCAACCACCTAAAAGAATTTTTTTTTTCATACCCTACAAATATCCTCATTATTATCATCTCTTTTCATTTCTGTAATATAATAATAAAGATTCCTATATTGTAAGGTTATAGTGCTATGACTTTCTAGGTTGCTTTACAACAAATGGTTGTTGATGTATACTTGATTGCATACCTCTGGAGCCTGGATATTGATACTATTATTATTTTATTATTATTATAATAATAATGGACAAACCTGAAATTGTTAAGTCTAACAACTTTCCTGAAAATAAACTCATTAAGGAAGGTATTAGTTGCTCAATTCATAATATTTTTCAGTTTTGTTAATATTATATTCTTAATTCCTAAGCCTCTTTAAAAGTTACCTAGAGTTGGAGGTTTATTTTTCTTGTCCACAACCATTTCCAACTGAACCTATAATTAACCCCCCATGTAGCAAACATGATACATCACAACAGTTTTGGACAACTACATCATTCAGCAGTTACTGAAAATATATATTTATCAGATTGAAACGTTGTAACAACAATACAATCATAAAGGCAGTTTTAATTGATCTTATAAAACAAAGATAGTGATTTTATTTTTACCTTAGGAACTGCATTATTGGTTTAATTTTTTAATTTAAAAGATTAGCTGAACTCGGTTATCTGTCAGAAAAAAATTGATCAGAAACTGTGAACATAAATATAGAGCAGGTGGTGTGAGTCCATAAAATAGTTTCTCTTACTAAAAGAATGGTAAGAGAGGAAAAGTGAAAAATGTGATGGTCCAGAAAAAAAAGAGGGCATGCATGGAAAAGAGGAAGAGGCAAAGGAATTTGTCATTTTGCAGAGGTTACAAATCCCAAACACCTCACTAGAGGCCAAACAAAAGGGCAACTGGGTTTTCCAATTCTCCACCAAATATCTCATTCTTAGCTGTGTCCTAAACTGTGGGCCATGCACGTGTTTAAACCCTTCTCATCGCATCATTCACCATAGCCTTCCCTCAATTCCCCACCACCCAACCCCTCCTTTATAACTGAACCTTCCTTCCCTCACACCTTCCCATCACTCACCACACCAACACACCTCTCTCTCTCTCTCTTTTCATCTCGTTGAGGCATTTCATCAAACACCTTTGCAACATGGCCAAAGTGGGAAAACTTACAAAGCTGAAGTCAGCGATCAAGAGATGGCCCTCGTTGACCAAGCTCAGCCGCAGCAACAGCTGTGTCTCCTCCAGCAAAGGAGCCACCGGAGCATCCTCTTCATCCAAGGAACATGCACATGAACAAGAGCTTCATGCTGTTTATGTTGGGAAATCTAGGAGGCGCTACCTCGTAAACTCCGAAGTGATCGACCACCCTGTGTTTCAGGAGCTAGTGGATAAGTCTTGTTCGTCTCGTGATGATGGGATGGTGGTGTCGTGTGAGGTGGTGCTGTTCGAGCACTTGCTGTGGATGCTTGAGAGCGAAGAGACCCAGTTGGGGTCCATGGATGAGCTGGTTGAGTTCTACTCTTGTGCATGCTGATCCACATCATGGTATCCATCGATGCTGACACACCTAGTAATAGCTGACTTCGATTGTTTCTCATGTGGTCGCCCAAACAAAACCAAACCATTGGCCATAACTTTGTGAATTCAGATTGATTCAATCTTAATTATATATATAAAAGTATTGTTGTTGTGTAAAGTGGGCATGTAGTTGACATGAATGTTCTATTCATGGTTGTGACTTTGTTTGAGGTGAATGAATCCAACGCCAATTCCAATCACCTGTCCCGTTTCTTCTTTCTTTACTTGAAAATGACACTGAATTGAAACGAAAACTATCGATTAGTTAAGCATTATTACGATTTAGGAATTGTCAAAAACGAGTAAATTAACTCCCGAAGATTAAACTCAAATCTATATCCCAAATTTTCTCAAAGGTGATGTTTTATTAGTGTTATATTTTTTAAGTGATTTTTCCTTTGAAAGATCTGAAATGATATCAGAATATCAGAGCTGAAGTTGTATTGATGGTCGGTTTAGAAGGTTTTTGTATCGAAAGTTTTTCCGATGAAACAGTGATGAGTAATAATCTTTCATTTTCAGTTTCTTATTCATCAGGCAACACATGAATTTGAACTGAAAAAAAAGATTTGTACTCCCTTATTTTATCATTTTATCACTCGGTCATGATGTCAATAAAAATATAAATACGAAGTTTTTGAGAATATTTCTCCCTTTTCTTTTTATTAAAAAATTGAAAAATAAACTTGAAACAAATCATAATCGTTAACTATTCTTTTATGAATTATTCTTAAATATTTGAATATAAAATAATATAAGTAGGGATCGTTAATTATTCTTTTATGAATTATTTTTAAATATTTGAATATAAAATGGTACAAGTAGGGATACTCAGAGTTAACCCAAAAAAAAAGTGTCAATATAAAAAGACTCAAAATTAATGGAAAGATAGATAAGAAATAAAAAATGAAAGAATCGAACAATAAAAACCGATAAACCCCGTTAATTTAAAAGTTTTAATTGAAAGTAGTCTCGATAAAATACTAATCAACCCGTTAACTTAAAAGTTTTAATCGAAAGTTCTCTTGATGTTCATATCTCATTAGTTTCATTCTTTCATAGTATCCCTAAAAAGATCCTTCAAATTGATGATTAGGATTTAGATTTAATTCCCTGTGTATATTTCATTTTATAATAAATTAGATAATTTATTATACCAGACGGGCAATGTCTCATGTCTATTTGTAATTAAATCAGATTTCAGTGATGCAATACATTTATGCGAACCCACACACAGAAGTCAACTAAAGTTACACTCTGTCTTTATAATTGCAACCCAAAGATCACTATCGAACATATCAAGTTCGATTCATGTTTAAAACCTTAGGATATGACACCAGTTAATAAATAGACATGGGCTTATAACATATACTAAGTTTAGACTATTATATTTCTAACATTATGGATTATGTTTTGTTATTTTGTAGTATAAATGACAGCCTATATTTTGATTTTACTATTAAAAATATACTAACCTAAATTGCATTGTGTTGTGTGCATGAAAATGAGTGAACCCAGATGGACCGCTCTAACCTAAATTGACAGGCCTAACTTAGGTGACAGAAGTTTTGGTGGTGACATGTTACTATTTTGAATCTCATGTCGAAGATTGGTGAGGGAATGCAGCAATATGATAGGGACAATATTATTGGTAGGTTTTTGGCACCAATAAGGAAGAGTTATAGCTTCTTCTAGTGCTGGTTGCTTGGGGGGAAAGAGAGGATAATTAGGCCACTTACTTTTTACTCATTAATGGTTCGTGTTTGTTGTTGTTGTTAGGTGAGTAACTGTGATTAATAATTGCTTATGATACTTGTGGTAGTGTTTAACCTTAAGAATTTTTAATGACAGTGGCTTCACAGACACTTAGGTTTCTGTTTCATCTACTATTGTTCTTTCACTCCTACTTATGAAGCTGTAATGCATTAGTTAATATCTTAAACCATATTTCTAGTGGTGTTAGTCTCATGTCGAATCAGCTGAGTATAACCGTTGGTTATTGGATGCTGTCATTCAAGTATACCTCATTGGTTTACATCATGTCAATTCTTTTGTTACCTGTCCTATACGTTGTTTTTTTTTAAATGAGCTGCGAGTACAAGAAAGAAAGACAAAATTTGTTGGCATATTCATCGAGTAGTATTAGCATGTGTTTGGTTTAATGTTGGAGAATTGATTCCAGCGCAGAAACAAGAATTAGTTACTTCTCATTCAACGTGAATTTTGTATCCTTTAATTGATTTTGGAAACCAAACACGTACTGATTCTGCGTTAAAAAATCAATTTTATATCAATTTGACGCATAACCAAATACGCACTCAATAAAATTGTGATTTTTGCTTATTAGACTAAATTTATTTTGATTATTAGGATGGTAAATTAGATGTCTGAGATTAGAGAAATTCGTCTAACATTGTTGCTCTTTTTTTACATCTATTCTTAGATGTCTTGAGTTGCTATCAGTTACTTATGATTGATTGTTATTGATATTATTGATGTTATCATTAGTATTGTAACCATTGAGTTGTATCCTTGGGTTGCCTTTTGTATCTATAAATAGGGACTTCTCCTACTGATAAATGACAGAAAATCAGTCTCTACTCTCTATTTTCTTTCTCTCAATTATTTTATAACAGTTTTGATATATTAGGTGATTAATAAGCAATTGTTTATGATTTTTTATTGAATCTCTAATACTCATTTGATTTTAGTGAAGCTTGATTTATTCATTTATGTGTGTAAATTTGTACTTCTTATATCGAAAATGTTTTTTTATGTTAAAAATATTGGTATTATCTTTTGTAATTATTATTATTACTTTTTTTGGTAGTTGTTATTATTTTTTTTATCAAATTTTTCGATAAATCCTACCTAGCAACTCATATATCATGAATAAAAAAATTGAAAACATATTAAAATTGTGAATTTTAATGAAGATTTCAACCACTTTTCACCTAGCTGTGATCCAATTCCAAACTTCAAAAAAATGTGGGGGAAGTAAAATGAGATTTGTGGATGGCAAGAAAAGAAAGAAAAGTGGGATGAATGAATATGTACCTAGGTCACGTTTTCATTATACAAAAAATCATGATTTCTTAATTAGCTCAAACATTAATGGATGTCCCCAATATCTGAACATGTAATTGGATCAGCCAAAAGAGAGTGATGTTTGACTTATTTTGTTGTCATCAAGAGTATTTGACCATACATTAAGAATAAGATTGAAAGGGTTGAAAAAGTCTTGGACATTGAGGACCTGTCTTGAATTCAATCACACATCAAAATCCAATACTATAAAGAACATGGGGATCAGTAATGAACAAAAAGAAATAACTATTACAGTAACACACGCAAGCATAAGTGCTTTTCATCATTTTACAAACAAAAAGTGCGTTAGATGCGACACTAACTATGATCTCTACCGAAATTACAGGATCTAGTTCTCCTGCTTGGTTGGTTAAGTATCGGTGCTTGAATGAAAGGGTAGCATTTGTTGTCTTTTTTTCAAAAAAGAATTTGCTTATGAAATACAAATTTTGTGTTTTAGCGAAGACAATCATATTTTAATAACTAAATTTTGATATTTCTTTATAGTTTGATGTAACATTTTTAAATGGTTTTGAGATACAGAAGAAAAAAAAAATGAGTTAAATATGTTTTTGTCTCTTACATTTTAGTGAAATTTTAGAATTAGTCACTCTTCAAAATTTTTGATCAATTTAGTCATTCATCTCTAAAAAATGCATGAATTTAGTCATTTTAACCAAATTTTATTAAGTTTATTTGACGTTTCAAGCGCATCTCATGATAGTATTTGAATTGTTTACACTGTTTGACACATTTTTGCTTCAATGTTAATTCAAATATTATCATAAAATGCATTTAAAATGTCAAATAAACTTAACAAAATTTGGTAAGAACTAAATCCATACATTTTTAAAGATGAAGGACTAAATTGATATAAAGTTTCCAAAATGGACTAATTCCAAAATTTAGTGAAACTTGAAGGACCAAAAACATATTTAACCCATAAAAAATAATAAATTATCTAAAAGATATCATCTCAGATTATAAGAATAAATTGTCAAAATTTAATTATTAAAAGATTATTCTCCTTTTATATATAAAAAAGCTTGCTTGGTTAAGACTCTAAATTTTTTGGTCCCATGTGATTCCTTACGAAGAGGGTAAAGGAAGCTAAAAAATCTCACCCCTTTTAAAAAAATCTAATTTAGTTCGATTATAATTATATTTCATATGAAGAATAAGAGTTGTTTTTTTTAATAATATGCATAGACGTAGACTTATCTCAAAAAAGAAAGAGAGAAATTTAAAAGATGAAAGTTATTTTCACATTTATGTTTTCAATTTATTATTATTTACAAAATAATAGAAATGGGGTACACTTTGATGCTAACTTAACTATTTTACTGAGCATACTCTGAAATCGTAGCTGGAGTTGAATTTAGGATTATATAGTTTATTTTACTTTAGGTGTATGCATAATTCTGAACATCTATTGTTCTTCATTTGTGTACTGAAGAATTCTGTTAACAACTGTAAATGCTGTCGAACTAGGCTGTCGCATTCATTGACAGATAAGGTTAGAGCAGAGTTTCAATTTCTTATTTTTTTCATTTATTTATTTTTACATTTCATCAATCGCCCACTGTTTTCACATATATGAAATCTTATATTTATTCAAGCAGTACTGATATTTCTAAATCTAGATATATTTAAAATTACAATTTTTTTTTTTTTTTTGAAAAAATTTAGAAAAGAAAAATATTTCATTCACCCGTACAGAAAGGGTAAAGTATGTACATTTTATGAAACTAATTTTATATATCACAATTATTTATGTTCCAGTATGCTAATATTATTATAATTAATAATTAATTATAATTATTAATTATTATAATGGTTAGTTTAAATTTTTTAAAGTTGTCAAAATGGATAATTCAATTCGGTTCGACCCGATCCACCACGGATTGGTCGTTTAGTGAACCAATCCAACTCGACTCATTATTAGGGAGTCAAAAAAGTTTGAACCCGGTCCGGTCCACTATGGATTGGTGGGTTAAATGGGTTAGTTCACTAGCTCGTTTAATTGAAAAAAATATATAATTTTTTTTCTTCCGTCTAAAAAAAACTAAATTATAATTATAATTAAAATTTAAATAAACTTCAATAAACTCCAAATACAAACAAAATTCACAAAAATACAGATTATCAATGTGTTAACTAAAAAAAATAACCTAACTTAACCCAAATATAAAACTCAATATAATAAAAAATACTTGTGTGACTCTTTATTTGCGGGTTGGATCACTAACCCAGCTTACCACAGGTTCAATATGGATGAGTCGGGTTTTAGGCCAGGTAAAAAATTAACTTGTACTAAAATTTGTAAAAGTTTTCAACCAAACTCGACCTGAATCCGTAATGGACCATGTTAGCTCATGAGTTCCAACCGAATTTGACATCTCTATAATTTTTTAAACAAATAATTGAAAAACCGACTCAACTAGATTAAAAAAATATTTATAAACTATATAGTTCACAGGTGAAATTAATGTTTTAAAAATAAAAAATTGTTGTGTGGTATGAGGGTTGAGGCCCACAAAAGGACATAGGTTGAGTGATATAAATTTTTGGTAAGATTTAGTTAAAGATTTGAACTTTGTAGTCGTGAATGAATTGATATGTGTAGGGCATGTGCATCATTGTCACAGTTTCATATGCTATAGATATGCATGGCTTGGTTATGCAGCAAAAACAATGGGCATTGCGTGGTTTAAAATGGTTTGTTTATGCACATCATGTATTCATTACGTAATGTTTCGTTCGTACATCACCCTAAAAGGAATCATCAAGCATGAAGCATGACGAAATGCTTAGAAGAACATGAGAACATGTTGAATGGGTACGAAACATTTAAGTGGTAAGTGCTAGCTGTTTAAAGGTGCAGAAACCAATCATCATACTCCAAAAAAGCAACTATCACTTTCTTCTTATTATTTACATTTTTTAGGAGTAATTTCGTTTTTTTTTTGTGATTTTTTATTTAAAAGATAAGGGTCTTTTAAATGGATAAGTATTTTTGTTATATCAAAACTTTAATTCAAATTGAAAGGGCCACATGACAAAAAAGTAGTATGCACTTCAAATCCAATGATCTTATTATGAGGTTCATCCTCACATTTTGGTAACAATGAGAACCACAATGGGATATACCCCAATAATCAGAATCAAGTTGGGTTGGATATTTAAATTTGTGTTAAATATGTTTTTGTCATTTAATTTTTAGTAAATTTTGAAATTAGTCTATTTTAAAATTTTAAATTAATTTAGTCATTCATATTTCGAAATACGTGGATTTAGTCCTTTTGATTAAATTTTTTTAAGTTCATACACAATTCAGGATTATATTTGAGTTGTTTATAATGTTTGACAAATTTTTGTTTTAATGTTTTTAAGTCAAATACTATTATGAAACGCGCTTGAAATGTTAAATAAACTTAATAAAATTTGATTAAAATAACTAAATCCACGTATTTTGAAAAATGAAGGACTAAATTGATCTAAAGTTTGAAAATTGACTAATTCCAAACTAAAAGCATATTTAACCTTTAAATTTTAGTTGATGTAGAAAATCTCCTAGAGAAATTAGAACAAATTTGAATTATAAAAAAAAAAAAAAAACTTAACTCATTTATTTATTGAATGGCTAAAAACATGTGAGGATGATTATGATTATGTGACACATGATTAATCAATCACATATTGATAATATTGTCAACAACGTTTGTGTATGGTAACTTTCAAACCATGAGCCATGGATAATATTGTCATCATCCTATATTTAACTGTGTGACCTGGCACCAAGTTGAACTTGTAAAATCTGCACAAAATAGCTAGCACCATTCTCATCTGCAGATATGCAGAGTCCTTGCCAAGGCATATCCTAGGGCCTGCCTATAGGTGCAAAGGAAAACAATGAAACACCAATTTTGGATTGTTATCACATCATATTACAGAGTTTTGAAGAGATCAAAGTGTTAGACTTTACAAAGGAATTTCACTAGGAAGACACAACACTAACGAGACCTGAGCCCAACCACATAAGACATTGACACCATTTTCTAACCAATATCTTATGTGGTTGGACTCACTGTGTTGTGTCTCGCCAGTGAAATCCTCTTTGTAAAACCTAATACAAATACAAAGTACCTGAAAAGCAGTAAATTTGAATGGAGACTCGTTCTTTAGAACACCTTCTTTGAACCATCTCTCAGGGACAAATGAAGCTGCATCAGGACCCCAATTATATTCCATCCTTCCCATAGAGTATGGAACATATGTTACCATACCTCCTGCCTTTACTTTCGTTCCATCTGGCAATACATCATCCTCTAATATGCCCTTAGGATCCTACAATTCAACACTGATGTTCACAAAAAACTGGTTCATGGAAGAAAAAGTAGTACATTTAAAGCAACAACCTTAGTGAAGTCAACCTCTCTTTAAAAGTACATGAAAATGCTTTGCTTGTGATAAGATAAATCCAAGAGAAAAATGTGTTTTGTTAATAGATTGTTGAGAATTCGGGTGTGAGTCTAAATCACAGTAATAATGAAAAAGATGGTAAACCTTATGTTTAAGGTTTTGGATTGAAATTGGTGTCAATTCTTATGTGGGTTGGATTCCACTCACATTTATGTAATGAATTATGAATTCTCCCTTAGAAAAAAGAAATACGTAAGTGATATTAAAGTCAATGGTTTATTTTGGTGACCGACTTAGACCATTGTGATAAAAACAACAACACAACAATGATGCTTGAGAGGATGAAGATCTTTGTGTTTATAGAATATAGGGATTAAGACTGAAAATTGAGAAACTTAAAGACACATTTTAAGTGTGAGGTAATTTGGTTTTTGAGCAATAATTAAAAGGAAAATTGTTGTTTGAGCAATAATTAAAAAGTTACCTCACATTTTTGTGGATTTTTCATACCTAGAACTAAATCAATGTAGGAAAATGCATACCTGAGGAACTGCTGGATACAATCTTAAGGTCTCTGTTATGACAGCATGCAGATAGTTCAATCTCTCTAGTGAATCTTTATTCAAAAGCCTTGAAAATTGCTCTACTCTTTGATTGAATGATTCTGAGTCCTCTTTGTCACATTGAGGCAAGGAAATGTTCTGTTCTTTTGCATGATTCTCCTCAAAAAGTTTCAGCTCCAGGTAAAGTTTTTCAGCAACATGAGCATGTGTCATTACCATGTATATGGCCCATGACAGGGTTGTTGCAGTTGTGTCTCTCCCAGCAATCACAAAGTTCAACACAATATCTCTCAAACTCTTGTCTGTTGCATTGCTTTCTCCTAGTTCTATGAATCTTGATAATATATCATGCTTCATCTGTTTTTTAACATAGGTCATGAATCAATTTGTGTTTGATCTTTACTATGTGGTTAGGATATAAAACTACCTGATTTTGTTGTCCACTTTTTCTGACATCTTCTATCTCTGCCTTCCTTTTCCGAATCACTGAGTAGGTGAAATCATCAACAACTTTGATACTCTTCTCAAGTTGTGCTTCAGAGCCTATACTTAAAATTTTTTTGATCTTCCAAAGTGGATCAATGAAGCGAAGTGTTACTATGATATTTGCAGTGTCAAATGCATCAGCAAAAGTATTCTTTGGTAAATTGGAAGATAGTGTTCCAATTTCCACTCCAAATCCAACCTTACATATGGAGTCCAAAGTCATCCTCATCAACAGTTCCTGGTAATTAACATTTCAACCATCATCAACTGCATAATCTCCTACTTTGTATAATTTGAAAACAAAATTAAGAACATAAAGAATGGTTGCAGCACCTGCATGTCTATTTCTTGGTTAAGAATAGATGCATGACTGAGAATGGCAGAAAGTTTCAAGGCATATTCCCTGAAAACTTTGGTGCTAAATTCCCTTAAATTTCTGGATGCAAACTCTAAGCTTGCAGTTTTTCTTTGTTTCTTCCAACTCTCACCATCAACATTAAATATCCCATCTCCAAGAAGCACTTCCATATATGAATGGTACACTTCACCCTGCAATCAGAACCACAAACTTTTCCATAAAAAACTGAGGAATTACAACACCAATGATACTTGACACCAATCACATTAGGAATTGACACCACTTTCAACCTAAGACCTTAAGATTTTGGATTTATAGATTTATGATACTCTACTGTTTCATTTTCACCTAACGTGAGACTTAAACTCACACTTAGATTTCCAACAGTTGAAACTTCTAAATTGATAAAGTAAAATCCTTTTACATAGTTGAACAATAAAAAAACATTCCTAATATGATTTTTAAGACAATTATTGTAAGAGTTCAAAGATTTACCATGTAAAAACAGGTTATGATCATTGCATGCATGCACTATATAATAAAAGTAGTATGACTCAAACATTTGATGTAAATTACCTTTGGATAATTATTGAAGTTGGTCTTAAGTACATGTTCTACATTAGCAGGATCAGCAATGTAAGTGTAAGTTGTGAAAGGCATAGGAACCACAACAGTTTTTGATTTGGACAAATAATTGACAAGCCAATCATGCATTCTGTCATAGTTCATCAACTGTTCAATAGCAGCTCCAAAAAAGGGCCAAGTTTTTGGACCTTTCTTGTTTCTTTGACTCCATCTATGTATCAACATCCATGAAACAACCATGCATATCAGTACTACTAACCCTCCCATGTTTCATAGGTCCCTAAAGGGAGCAACTGATGCAAAGTTCCTCTCAAAACCTTATTTTTAAGACATGAAAATGAAGTGCATACGAAAATATAACATGTCACAAAACATGCATGTTTTTTTGTTTTTTACAAGCACAAATGGTGCATGCTTTGTGTGATTTGTTTATGTTTATCTTTCAACAATTGAGAACATAGGTTGTTAAAATGTAGGTACCTAACTGGTTTATTTATTGGTTTTTAGTTATGGGTTAGCAGCTTTGTCACATTCTTTCAATGCTTATGGTTTGAGAACTTCAAAGATAAAGAAAATATTCATTTGTTTCGTGCCATTGACCTAAACAGAATAGAACAACCAATATGGAGATGATCTTCTTTAATTCTTCTCTTATATAATTTAATCATTTAATATTGATCTTATTTTAATGAAAAGATTTAAATATATAATTTGTACATGTTTTAAGAAATAAATTTTGTAACATATAAAATCTAAAGTGTGAGTTGCGGTGTTGAAATATTAACCACTTGAGTGATATTCATCTCACATCAGTATTTTAAGATCTCAGCTACTTAATTTCTTATTAATTAAATTACCACAGTTTATTGTTAATTAAATTGGCATAAGTTATCTATTGTCAATATAAGTTTATTTCACGCCTTCATTCAATTAAAAATCATTAAGTAAATTTTAAATAAATATTTCACAAGTTATGCTAATATTAACTTTTAGACTTTCTTTGGTTGATAAAAATACAATAAGGAAAAAAGAAAGAAAAAAAAAAGTAGAGAACATAATTTATAATTCTTGATAATTCTTCATTTTAGAAAATAAAGAAAGTAAGTGAGAAATATGCAAAGGCATGAAAATATATAGTTATTTTTTCCACAAACTTAATCGGATAAATTTAAAAGATAGGTTTAATTAAATTTTAATCCTTTATAAATTTTAGTATTTTTAATTAAGTTTTTATTTAATTTCTTATTTATTTATGGGTACTTCACATTTTTATAACTTTCAATTGAAGTGCTATTTAAATTTTTTTCCGATTTGGGTATGTGTTCACGTTGTTTGAAGAATTTCTTCTTGCACCTCATGTTTTTTTACTGCACCCTATGTCAAATTTACCCTCTCTTTTTTCCTTCTCCTACCCTTGCACTCCATGCTTTTCTCCACCTTCACTCCATCTTCTTCTTCTACCTTCACTTTCACCTCATCATCTTCTTTCACATTCACCCTAAAAAACATTTACAAGGATTTAAAACAAATAAAAATATCATAATAATATAAGGTGTAAGAAAAAATATAAAAAATCAATAATGTATACGTAAATTGTAAATTTCAAATTTCATAATCTATATGCATTCCAGATTGTACAATCTGTAATGTAAAATTACATTATGATTCGTAATATAATTTTGTATTACGGATTGTATAATTCAAAATGTAAATTTGCATTATGAATAGTACAATCCAAAATATAAATTTGCATTACGAATTTTACGATCTTAAAAGTATTTTTGTATTATAGATTATATAATCTATAATATATAATATATGTGGATTACATAATTCAGAACAATAATTACAACAAGGGAAATTTAAAACAATGAGGGTGAAGGAAGAAATTTTCTCTTATTTATTTGTTTTGAGATATTAAATTGTAGTCTTTACATCTCTTAGTACATGAAAACAAGGGAGCAAGATGACAAAATAAAATAAGAGTGGTATCATTCAATAAAAAAAAATAGTTCAATTGAAAAAATATAAAAATATTGAGTAATAAACAAGAAAAAAGTTAATAAGAATTCAATTAAAAATACTTAAATTTACCTTAATTAAATATACAAAAATATATCAATTATATTTTTTCCCATTAAAACAATGAACGAATAATTTTACATATTTATTATTCATAAATTAATTTATTATTATTATTATACGTATTCACGGTCAGATTAATTAAATATTGGTTAATTGGTTATCGATTACAATTTTTTATAATCTATCATCATATTCCCTTGTAAGATAATATTAACAATCAATGTATGAATTTTTTTTATTTATCAAAAACTTATAAAAGTATATTTATTTCATGGTAAATAGTGACTAAAACTATAATTTATTCTTGATCATTATTACTCAAAAGTTCTTATTTGAACCTAAGATAGTCCTTTGTAGGTAAATTTTGGGAGGGGGTTGTGAACTTGAGAATGATAGATAATTGCTTCAACAATTAAATTCAACAAAACTCTTCATATTCGTAAGAATATTTAATGATCACCATAGAGTTAGAGCAATAAAGATTTTTTGCTATTTCATATTAATCACGATATTATTTTATATCAAATATAAAATTAGACATTTCTTAACATTTGAAGTAAAATAAGCAAAATATTAAAACACGATAACAATCACGTCACACTCTTAATGCAAAAAATTAAATGACAAATATTCAATTGAAAAATACAAAATACTTAGTACTAAAAAACAATTAATATAAACTCAATATAAAAATAATCAAATTTAATATGAACTTGAAAACTTAAATAAATCAATTTTAAATACTGTACATGTTTATTTTATTTTTTCATCCATTTAATTATCATCTAACTTTGTCCTTTTGGTACCGTCAAGAAATTATTTAGGTAATCAAATATAAAAGATAAAATCCCTAAATATAATGTCAGTTAAGAAAGAAACCGAAATCACTTGTTTTTTACAAAGTATGAACTAAAATCTTAAGAAAAAAAAAAGACAAATGGAACAAACTTATAATCTGTCCTAAAATTACAGCACAAGATTTTAGGGGTCTTTCTTCCTACACCTCCAAGCATTTCTTCTACACCTCCAAAATTTATTTAAATACCCAAAATATCCTTTGACCATTTAAGGAAACTCACGGACATCACACCCCCAAACATACTTTCGGAAGTCAAAATATATAACTTCCGAAAGTCAAAGTATATCACCGGAAGTCGATTTCCGAAAGTCAAATTATATCACCGGAAGTCGACTTCCGAAAGTCAAAATATATCACCGAAAGTTAAAAATCATTACCGGAAGTCAAAAATCATTACCAGAAGTCGACTTCCGGAAATCAAAAAACATTACCGGAAGTCGACCCCGTAGGTAAAAAGATTAAGTGATTTTAAATATTTTTAATTCTTTTTAAAATTTATATTTTCTAACTTATTTTATTTTTTAAAACACAAATTTAAAAAAATAAAAAAACAAATAATAAAAATACTAAATAAAATATTGAAAAATAAAATTTAAAAATAATTTAAATTAAAATAACAAAACTTTAAATTTAAGAAAAAAAAAATTATATATATATATATATATATATATATATTTTAATTTAAAGTTTTA
>Ga0214545_1000683_pt1 | contig 57107 bp, 25 predicted proteins | sample CNSS4metaG_FD_160064 | JGI IMG/M metagenome (GOLD analysis project Ga0214545, IMG submission 160064) | Root nodule microbial communities from cowpea collected in UCLA plant growth center, Los Angeles, California, USA - CNSS4 | ecosystem: Host-associated > Plants > Roots > Nodule | place: USA... | reverse complement strand
TATATATAATAAATAAAAAAAAAATATAATATATATATATATATATATATATATATATATATATATATATATATATATATATATATATATATATATCTTGATCCACCGTATGAGACATATTCACATGATGTTGAGATGAGTTGAAAAAATATACTTCACTTTGTTTAAATAAAACAGGTTCAGTCGTCAAAACTTTCTTAAAAAGTTTAAAATAAAATAGAAATATCAAGTTAAGTTTTTTTTTTTTAATCCATCACTCATTTTTTTACCTACGTATAAATATATAAACATGTAAATTTATTTATATAAACTTAAATTTCGATGGATTAAAGTTAGATTGACCAACTTTCATTTAGTCAAGTTGACTATTTCGACATATTGAATTACTTGGCATGTGATAACATTTTTAATAAGTTAAAGGTTGGTTCACATGATAAATTTTAGATGTTTTATCATTCCTTCTTTAAAAAAATAAAAATAAAAAACAGTTAACATGTATGATTTAAGATAAGGGTCCAATATATTGAGAAATTGATAATAAATCCAAAATTCATTTTAATTTATTGGGAAGATTTTCACTGAGATCCCAAAGAATGGTACTTATTTTTGAAACGAAGATGTTTAAGATGTTTTAACGTAAAGGCCGCACTTTTATTTACTAAAGTTCACCCAAAGACACTTATGTTTGACTAAAGCTTCTGAATTTTTTTGCAGACATTTGAAGGAAAAGGATGAGAGAATTTGAGGGTCGACAATGTGCAATCTGAGAATAATTTATAAAATTATTTGTCGGCAATTTTTTTTTTAAGAATTACATCTTAATTATCAATAAGCTAACAGAAAATTATGTGAATAATGCATCTTTATTATTAGGAGACCAAAAGTAAGTAGAATTGAGCATGCCTTTAATATTCGTTTGTGTACTTATTAATGCGTGTTTGCATTAAAATTTTGTTGATTATATTAAACGAACTTTATTTTGTAAACATGGTTTACATAAGCAAGTTTTCTTCTTTTTCATTTCAAAGTAAAACTCAGTTCAAAAAATCAACATGTGAAAGAAAAAATAATAGTGAAGAATTAATATCCAAAGACATTTTCAACATTCTTATAAACATATAAACCGTTGGATGCTATTTTCAATTGAAAGGAACTTGCATTTTGCTTACTTTGTTCATCTTCTTCAAGTTTAACAAATTCAAAAGTTGCTCACTTTCATAACTATTATTGTTTTAATTTAACTTCTCAATTATCACAATTACATCACCGTTCTTGCCGCTTAAGGGAAAGATTGTTATGAATCTAAGTGTGAGTCTAAGTCTCACATTGACTAGAAATAAGAAAGTATAACACTATATAAAGATAAAGACATTAATTTGTTGTCTTAAGATTTTGAGTTGAGAGTTGTATTAATGTCTTATCTGGTTTGACTCATATCTCATTAAAGTTGTATTTCTCCTGTAAATCTTTCCTTCCATAGTCCTAACATGCACATTTCAATACATGTGTTGATGAATTTATTAGACTATGAGTATATTTAGAATATTTTTTTATGAAGAAAGCGTGTTATTCTTCTTGGTATGACACCGTCTACATGTGGAGGATTTTATTTGTCAAAATTTACATTTTTCTTGTATTCACATGTTAAGCTATGGAGATTTCATTGATTTGATAATCATTGTTTTATTTTATTTTATTTTCTTATTATGAAGTTTGGAGAATATTTGACGAGTGAAATAAGGAAGAATGCAGAGATCATAAAAACTATATGTTACTATCGTGAAATGAAGATGCATGTGAAGGGAGAGAGACACGTAAAGTGACAAGTGATTGAATTGTAGAATTGTTGAACTATTAAGCACTAAGTTTGAAAAAAACCTAAAAATGAAGCGATTGTGACTATATTTTAATGATATAATATTGGACATTAATATGGAGGAATAAATCATGGAGGATGAGTAATGAAACATGGACCACTGTTACTATTGGTTCATAGTAAAAGCTAAACTTTGACTAAATGTAGTAAGGGGACAATTTTTTTCTTATGACAAGATAGTTGCTATTGTTGTAAGTAAGAATTTTCTATAGGATGATGAGCCTAAAAGACCCAAAAGAAAAAAAAAAAATAAGTGACTTAAAGATTTTAGGTGGTCTTAAAATAAATTTATAATACTATTTACATTATTTTTTTTAATTCTTTAAATTATATGATGATATTTGTGGAGTCACTTTTACATAGTTGGTTTATAAAGGTGTACATTATTAATTTAAAATTTTAATATTTTTTAATTTCAATGGGATAATTTTAAAATATTTTTCTATATATCCAATCTCATAACTTACGTTGAACCAATAATTTCTCATTTTTTTTAACTTTACTACTAAATTACTTTATAACACGGTTTTATCAATAAATGTGTTAAATATTGTCAAGTAAAAATAATGCTTCTCACAATTTTGTCATGTGTGTGTGCGCTAAATTTATTAGATTGAGAAAAGCTCAAGACATGGAATGAGATTGTGACTAATTATGGTCACGGTATTAAGCACATAAACCTATTAAAAATAAATAAATATTTTAGCTTGGTTGATATTCTAAATTACATGTAATATTAAATAACAAGAAGTTGGACAAAATTCCAATAATAAACTTGTTGAGTACATGCAAAACATCAACCTAATATAGAAATAGCGAAATTTGCTATGTACTCACTTTTTATATATTTATATATATATATATATATATATATATATATATATATATATATATATATATATATATATTTTGTTAAATATTACTTTCAATCATACGAATTATATTTATTCATTAGCATCTTATTTTTACTGTCTGATGATATATTTGAGAGTGATTATAAAAATTAGGGTTAAATATGTTTTTATCTCTCAAGTTTTAGTAAAATTTAGAATTAGTCTTTTTTTGAAAATTTTGACCAATTTGGTTCTTTATTCATTTTTAAAAATATGTGAATTTAGTCCTTTTAACCAATTTTTGTTAAGTCTATCTGTTCATGATATTATTTGAATTGTTTATATTGTTTGACACATTTTCGCTTCAATGTTAACTCAAATATTATCATAAAACGTGTTTGAAACGTTAAATAAACTTAACAAAATTTGATTAAAATTACTAAATTCACGCATTTCAAAAGATAAATCACTAAATTAGTTAAAAATTTCAAAGATGAACTAATTTTAAATTTCACTCAAATTACTTAAGGGACAAAAACATATTTAACCCTAAAAATTATTCTAAAATATGAAAATGTTAAACTTTATTATTCTTTGGGTCGATCACCCTCTTTGATTGATCACTCTCTGGACTAATCACATATATATTATAACATTTAATATTCTTTTGATCGTTTATCTACTAATTTTAACATCAAAGTATCTTCTACGTATACCCATCAAATGATATGCACAACTGACAAGTTATTAGAAACTTTATAATAGCTTGTTTTCACCAAATAAATTTGTATAAAAGTCGTCACATGTAGGAATTCAATATAGCAATTTTTTTACTAAAATCTTCATTCTCGACCACAATTTCAAACTATATTAAGAAAATCGTGCTCTGCTTCTACGATTTTATTGAAAATGTACATTCCTTTAAGATAAAGTCGTATATACAAAACACGATTTAACCTATCCGTAATTTTTTTAAACAGAATCCGTAATATAAAAATAAATTAAACCATATTTGTAAAAGTACCTAGAAAGTTACGAGAACTAAATAGAAAAAAAATATATTATTTAGAATTATGAAAATAATTTGAGAATGTAAAAGTTACAGGTCTGGATTGTGTCGAATGTCTAATCACACTTCATTGCATTACATTTCTTCATCATTCTTCTTTTCATCGACACGACTACTCACAATAAATGTTTTTTTATTGACATAGACGTCTTCTGCACTTCACCTTTTTCTTTATTACGCTACTCTAAACATAGCTCACAAAAATGGAAAACAAATATCCAAAATACATCAAATAAGAAAAATACCATTTACACGGATAAAATAAAAGTATATATTCTGCTTTTGGGGTTTTTTTCCAAAGTGGGGCAATTTTTTTTCCAATTTTTCAAAATGGTGCAGATTTTTTTTTAATTCCCGGCAGAGATAAGTCGTAAGAAGATGGAGCGACTTCATCTTAAAGAAGTCGTGCCAATTAAGGCGACTTTGGTTGATTTGAGCTGAAGTCGTCTCAAATTGAAGAGACTTCAATATTTTTCATGAAGTCGTGCCATTCGGAGACGACTTCACTTAAAATAATTACGAGAATAATCAAAGTCGTCCTATAATGGGACGACTTCATAATAAGGAAAGTCTTGCCATATTGGCACGACTTCAGTAATGGGTTTTAAGAAAGTCTTCCCATAATGGCACGACTTCAGTATTAGGGTTTTAAGAAAGTCTTGCCATATTGGCACGACTTCAGTATTAGGTTTCAAGAAAGTCTTGCCATTATGACACGACTTTAGTGTTTTCAGTATAAAGGAAGTTTGGTCATAATAGCACGACTATAGTTGTAAGTGAATAACAAAGAAAAATTGAAAAGAGAAAAAATATTGAATTATGATAAAATTAAATTGAATAAAAAAGTTAAAATTTGTATTGTACCGAGATATAAAAAAGTAAAGAAAAAAAAAAAAGAATTACTTATATGCATATCCCACATCCTTCCACCAATATTATCGACCTACAATGCCGCCACAAATGGTGGAAGATATAAACCAAAGACAACAACATGAAGATAATGATGATGACGATCCAGTTTAGAGCCCTCAATTAAGACCTAGACGACACCGAAGAAGACCTCCTTGTGGCACAGGCTCTCATAGATAACTTTGATGCCCTATTATAACAAACCAAAACATCATAAAATTTTTAATTACTTATATGCATTATTATTTAATTAATTAATATGACTAAAAAATATTTAATTTTTATTCGAGGTAAAGTCGTCCCAATATGGTACGACTTCTTCACTATCAACACAACACTGAAGTCTCTCCAATATGGGACGACTTATTCATTAACAATTTAATACTGAAGTCTTCCCATATTGGCACGACTTTGCTTTAAATTTAATTAAAGTCGTCTCAACATGGCACGACTTCTTCATAACACAAAAGTCTCCCCATGTTGGCACGACTTCAACTCATTTTAATTAAAAACGTCTCATTTTGGCACGACTTCTTCATATTTAAATCACGACTTACCCTTCGCTGGAATTTTAAAAAAATTTACACCATTTCAGGAAATACATAATTAAATTACACCAGTTTGAAAAAAAAAAACCCTGCTTTTGTTATACATAAGATAAGATGAAACTTAAATTTATTTCTCAATTAAAACTTTTTTTTCAATGAAAATTACTCCAATAAACTCCTTTTTACTATAATCAAATTTATATTTTTTCTAAGAAAAAACAAGAAGATAATATAAAAATGTTAAAAATAAATTTTAAATTTAATTCAATCTTATAAAATTGACTTATAAGATAAGGTTTATATCTTAATTATATATTATAAAATTATTTTATTTCAACATAAGACTTCCAAAAAAAATAATAAAATTTTTAATATAATTTGAATGTTAAGTTTCTAAATAATAAAATATTGAAAATAAAATAAATGATAAATGTCTCTCGATCTTTAAAGAAATATCTAAAAAATACTTTTCAAGTCGTTCGTTCTAAATTTCATAAGCTAAAATGATAATTTGAAACGAACTTTAGTCTTGAAATAATAAATTCAAGGACACTAAAACTATATTTTTTAAAAGTTAGATTAAATAATTAAAGTAAGTTTTGAAGTTTGAGGGCAGGGGTGAATTCACTCCATATTTTAGAATCTACAAATATAATTAAACTTTGCAATAATACCTTATTCTTTCGATAATAATTAAAACTTTATCAAACATTAAAAGGAAAAAGTTGTGAATAAAAAAAAGACTCTGGCCCATTTTTATGAATGTACAATTTTTGGTAATGTCAAATTTTTAATTATATTTGTGGTCCTTTAATTTTTGTTTGAAGGTAAACGCTTTTGATTAACTCAATATTATATTTTGCATGATAAAAATATAAGATAGCTTATAGTAGTAGTGACAATGTTAATCACCTATTTACATAAGATATTAAGAGAAAAATTTGGTGATGAACTTTCACATCTATTAAAACTTAAAACTTGCTAGTATTTTTGTTAAAAATCAGATTATATGTTAAAATCAAATGAAAATGATTTAACTTTCGAGATTTAAAAGATTAAACATCTTATTAAATATTTATAAGAACTAAAATTACACGTTGAGAGACATGAAAGTGAATTTAAGTAAAAGAAAAAAATTTAAAAAAGCAATACAAAGTTGAAATATTACTAGCATAACGAACGTCACCTCAATTGTTAATTATAACTCTCAAACGATTAGCACTTAAGACCTATATGAAGCTACAAAGATTGCATTTCCCTCAAATGTATCATTGGATCTGTTTTTATCTTATAAATGATAATGAGATTACTTAATGTAATATTATAATAGGGTTAAATATATTTTTTTCTGTTAATTTTTAGTGAATTTTAGATTTAGTCACTTTTTAAATTTTAGATTAATTTAATTATTTATTTTGTAAAATATATAAATTTAGTTATTTTAATCAAATTTTGTTAGACTTATTTAAAATTTCGTACTTATTTTAAGATTATATTTAAATTGTTAATACTATTTAACATATTTTTTATTTTAATATCGAATAAATTTAATAAAATTTAATTAAAAAATTAAATTTATGTATTTTAAAAAATAAAAAGTTAAATTGATCAAAATTTTCAAAATGTCTAAATACAAAATTGATTAGTAAAACATATTTAACCTTGTTATTATATTACTTAATGCGGTTATGCATACAATTTGGAGGTATGATCTATTAAGGTAAAATTGAATTATATATGTTCTCAAACCAAAGCATAAAAACACGATCGTACTGCAAATTCATCCATTCCAACTCGAATTAGAATGTTAATTATTTACTTCCATGCGGTACGCTATCTCCGACACTGAAATCCCAAAAGCCTGAAGACATTTGCATTTTCCAAACAAACGTCTCTGTCTTCGTCTTCGTTGAAAAAACAGGTTGGTCCACAAATCACCGAAATTATTGTTTTGAAACACATATGTTCAGAAATACAAACACAGGGTTAATGGCCGTAGCTTTCATCCTCAGAATCGTGTTAAATCCACACTGAATATCAGAAAACCTACTTCATTTCTTGAACTCTGTTCATATCGAAATTCATTAACAATAATTTTATAACATTAAATAATGTTTTAATTTTTTTACCCAAAATATTTGATTTACCCAAGTCTTTAGTCTCTGAAGATGAAAAGATGATGATGATGAGAAGTGAAAGGAGTCGGTGAGGTTGCCGGCGCGTTGTTGCACGTGCACATTATAACCGTAGCTTCCAACATCAACGTCTGATAGGTCCCACGATGTTCCTTTTGATGTCTGAGTCCGAAGACAGTTTTGATCCATCAACGGCTACAACTCCTCCGCTGCACCAATCATTCTTCTTTCTTCTCAACACAAACCCTTCTTTGTCATCAACGTAGCCTACACCTTCGTGGTGTCGGCAAACACATCCTAACCAATTCATTCATATCATTTTCTTTTTATTAATCAACAATCAATATTTTAACCTAATTATGTTTTTTTTAGTCTCACTTTCTACGACCATATAATGCTTTATTTATCATTACCATTCCTCCCGCTTTTTACTTTTATATATCTATAATATTTCTCTTACATAAGTTTTTTTTTTTTTCAAAACCATTTTCTCTATATATAACTGCTGTAACTATTCCATTTAATTTGAGTTTTCATCATCTTTTACATGAAATAAAAATATAAGACCATTCAAAATATATTTTAAAAAACTCGATGTTTTGTAGTTTTTTAATTCTAATATTTAATAATAATTTATATTATTTTTATGTTTTTCGAAAATTCGAACAGGCGCTTATATTTTTCGCTAATTACTATTATATAAAAAGTACATTCTATATTCATTTTAATCATTCTTTAATTAGATAATTTCATAATCTTTATACCTAAAAATAATTATATACATTTTTCTCCTAAAATAATTTGTGTGTGTGTATATATATATATATATATATATATATATATATATATATATATTTGAAACTTTTATAATTATAATATTTTAGTATGATAAAAAATATGGATTGTATATAAGAATGCATTTATATTCGCTAGGATATATATATAAAAAGATTAAATATTATTAAACCTGAAAATGTTCTGATTCTAAAGATAATACTTTACGCGCTTTCAATTCAGTCTGAAACATTTTTATGTGTTATATTTATTATTTATATTGATTAGTATAAGTATTATTGTGTTTTGATTGTAAAGGGAAATACTTTCATATAGTTGTTGCTGTAATTATTGTACTAAAAACTATTATTTAATGGAACATACATTATTTATAACATCAATAGTCACTGTAATAGAAAAACAAAATTCATCGTGTCTCGTGGAATTAGCCATGTAATTATATTATATGATAAGAAGTTTTATATTATGTTGTACGCAAAATAACTCACAAAATTATGTTTCTACACGTGATAAAGTTAATCATAATATAATGTTGGATGAAGAAATATGTGTTTAAATTAAGTTATTTTAAAATTAACATTCTATTTTCTTCCAACTTTAGAGAATAAATTAAAAATGAATTTATCAAATATAAATTTATGAACGATTATTTTATATGCCGCTTTTTATCAAATATAATATTAGATGAGATTAAAATCAAGAAAATGATTTATAATTTGTAGCTTTATTTCCTTTATTGTGAAAATATTATATTTGTATATGGTTTAATTAATTATGAAAAATAAAACTTTTGGAAAAAATTTGTAAATATATGTGTGTGAGATCAGTGGCAGGGAGGGAGGGGTCCCGGCCCCCCAATTTTTTTTTAATTTATAATATATATATATATATATATATTTAAAATTTATTAAATTGTAGATAGTATATTTTAAAAATTGATGAAAATTAAATTGTGTGTTTTTTCATTTATTTTATAAAGCACAACATTTAGTGTTAATAAATAATAAAAATTAAATTAAAAATATAATAAAGAATAAAAATATTTAGGCTTAATTTCCTTTTGGTCCATCTTTTTGTCAAAAATTGATCTTATAATGTTAATTACACCAACAAAACAAACAATTCATATTAAGAGTTTCAATTTTAGTAAAAAAGTCATTGATCTGTTTTAAAAAATTTAACGAAATTAATCGTAAAATATCAACTTGTATCAATTTTTCAATAATTGGGACCAAATTAAAACTAAAAAATTGGAAGACCAATTTAACATTTTAAACCAAAACATGAATCAAAAGAGTAATTAAACCTAATATTTTTTAAGATAATTTTTATTTTCTTTCTCATTATCTTTTTAGTTCTTCACAAATTGTAATAATTTCTCACTCTAATATTGTAATCATTTCTTACTCTTATATGTTTTCTTTCTATTCTTGAAGAAAAAAAAAGTTAGAAATAAACTCATTATTTTTGCTCTTATTTTTCATTTATCGCATCCATTTATTGTCTCTCGTCTCAATAATGAAAAACATTATTTCTTTATCTCATGAGTTTTTTGTATATTCATTTTTTATGAATATAGAAGAAAAATAAATGATGTATTATGTGTTTTTTCATAATCGATTTTTAATTATGACTTGATTATAATATATTTTTCTTTTAATAATTATGTGTCTCAATTATAAAAATAATACTATGATAAATTATTTTTTAATGTTATTTACAAAAGAAAAGTATATTGATAAAGAATAAAAGAATAAATTCATTTTTTAAAAGTGATAAAAAAGAAACTATTGATGAAAAGAAGATAAATTCTATTTCTTCATATATTTTAAACCATTAGACTAATTATCAATTCAGTTAGAGAATTCATTTTCTAAAGCATTATACTAATAATCAAATCTAATCATCTTAAAATTATATTATTTTTGCCCTTCCAACATTTTTTGTCAAGATCTGTCATTGTGTGAGATGATCGTTTGGCGATTGAGAAAAAATATATAGGGTAAATATTTTTGTAAAAATTAATTACATATACAATATAGGTTTAATTATACATATGATTTTTATAGTTTAAAAATGTTTTGGTCCTCCAATTTTTTCGGTCCCTATTTGATTTTAATTTGTAAAAATTAATGGAATATGATTTTGGGTTTTGAAAAATTAATGTAAATTGGTCTTTTTTATTAAATTCTTGAAATGTGTCATGGATTTTTCATAAAAAATTAATAAGGATGATTTGTTGTGTTAGTATAATTAATTTTATTTAATTTTATTTTCAAAAATATCAAATTGGTTTTGCAAATTTTTTAGTCTCAATTTGTAAAAATTGATACAATTTAGTTTTGATTTTTTGAAAAATTGAAGATCAACTTAATATTTTTAGACAAAAACATAGACATAATGTGTAATTAAACATAAAATATATTTATAATTATCAAAACATGACAGTGAATCTATATCGATCGTAATTTCTATTCTCAAAATATATAATATATTTATAAATACGAAAAGAATATGAAATATCAAACATGTAAACAAAATAATTTATAACATATTTCTTTATTTGATAGAACAATGCAAAGTACATGTCAACACAAAAGAAAAAAAATTGTTTAAACTAGATAAAATACAGAGAAAAGTTCGTAGCTAATATATATATATATATATATATATATAATAAAAAATTTGTAGAATAATTTAATGTAAAATTATATTTTAAAATATTAAATAGTTTTAAAATTAAAATAAAAAATCTATAATAGAGCTTTAGTGAAAAAAGCTATATTTGAAAGTAAGAATACATAAATATAAATTACTTTATAAAATATAAAAGTTTAAATTAGTTAAATTTATTATTCTAATATTTGTACATTAAGTGTATATTTTATATTTTTATTGGAAAATGATTTAGTTAGAATGATAAATAAATTTGACTCATGGTTATTGCATGAACTCGTATTAGTTTTGTTAAATGATTCTCACATCGATCGAATATAAATATGAATATAAATATAAATAATATTCAACTTTATTAATTAAGTTCGAAGATAAGAACGTACTGAATAAATTTTTCCTTATGATAGTTACCGGATAATGATTGTATTCTTTGTCGTCAATAAATTTAGTATATAACATTATAATATAATATGTTAATAAAATAGTAACGATGTAATTACTAAAATAACGAAATTTTTATAATATAACTAATGTATATATTTCTTCACAAATCAGTGTTAGATATTGAAGAAAATTTATTGCGTAATATTTTTCGTTTTCATTTTCTTAGTTCTATTTTTCAATCTTTCATCTCTCTCAAAGTTCCGTGATGAATAAACTACTATAAATAAACAATTTTAGTTGCTGATAAATTGAGATCCGAAATTATTTTATATTTCAAATTTTAATTGAACAACAATAATTTATTACTTTTTCTCCATTTAAAATAGATTGTTATACCTTTTTTTTATTGAAAAATCATTCACTTACTGAATATCAAACGGTTATTTAAGATATAAATTTTAGTTAAGTTTTACTTCCACCACGTGAAACACTGTTGTGGAGAGGAAAAAATAACCTCTCAATTAATTAAAGGTCGCGTCCAATTGATGTTGTTTGGAGAAAATATTTTAAAAACTTAAAGGATTATTGATATAGAAAAAAAAACTATTAACTATAATTATTAGTTTAAAGAAAGAATATTACATTAAAATGAAAGCAATGTAGTAAGTAAAAGAAAGGTTTGAAAGTAATAGTAAGAGAAAAAGTGATAAAAGAATTTATATTAATGAGAAAAATTCCAGTTTTGTTTGTAAAACGAAAACAGAGTTTTAAACCCTTTTGTTTTGGTGGTAATGATTTGAACTGACTTGTTCTGCGTTCGTTCTGAGTTTTGTTAATCTGAGAGAAAGAAAAAGAAAAATTTGGAAGATGAAGATGAGAAAATGTTGCATAAATCAAGCAAAAGTGTAATCATTACCCGCCAAACCGATTGATCCAATCTCTGCATTCTGCAATTTCTGCATTCTGCAATCTCTGATTTCTGCTATCTGCAAAGAGTATTCACGACTTCCAATGTCTTCTTTTTTCCTACTCTACTACTAATTTCATCTTTTCCCTCCATCCCATAACCTAGTACCTTCTATCCATTTTTTCTCTCTTTCCGATATCCAACGGTTAAACCAACTCTATATTTATAGCTTTTCACATATATTTTTTTGGGTCTAACTATTTTTGTTATTGAATTTTCATTAAAAATTAGAATTTAATTTTATTCGTGTGAGATTAAAAATTAATTCATAGTTCGTTAACAGTTCTAAATGGAGTGAAATAGAATATTTAAAAAAGTTTACCTAAATATATTATAACTTGATTTTAATATTATGTTAGAAGTGGATTTTAGACTTAACTCAATATTACAAAATCAACTTATAAAATAATGATCGCATCCACTATATATTTTGAATTGGTCTTATCTATGATCGATGTGGGACTTCTGACAATATTTGTTGAAAAATGTATTCGACACGTCATAACAAATTAACGTAATTGAATTAAAAGAACTATATTTATTCATTTTTAAAAATTTAGGGACCAAAATGTATCGAAGTTTGTTTCATATTTAACCCTATATTTTTTCACATTTAAAAGTTAAGAGACTAAAAACATATTTAACCCTATATTTTTTCACATTAATTTCTTTCCAAAGTTAAATATCCATAAAATGTAAATAATTGTTAAACATATCTAAAGTTTATATCTCATCTCATGCAGGTGTTCACTAATATTTTGAATTTCTTATAATATTGTATCAATTGAGTTTGGATTTGGTCATCCATTTGTTATGAACATATATTGTAAAGAAGAGATAATAAGTTTTGTTCGTGTAATTCAATTTGGATCTCTTATTTTTCTTTTTTCTTTTTTCAATTAAGTTCAAAATAAAATCCCATTACAAAAGTAGTTTAACCGGGTTTAAAATAATTAAACAATGAAAAATAATGACATAAAGAAAAAATGAAAACCTATATTTTATCCCGGACACACAACATTCAATTATGATGAACTTACACAAATCAAACCCATTTTTTAGTTTTTGACAATTTTGTGGTATGTTCCCTCTTCCTTCCACGAAGAACGTGCAACTTTGGCGTTTGAAGACAAAAATCCTTTTCCAGAAAATAATTTCATTAAATATTACATAATTTACATCTTCCTTTCAAATATTTAGCACAAGTAACACGTGCAATATGATGTGGATAACATAGGGTGTGATAGTGTAGGATGAGTAATATCCACAACAAAATTTCCCAAAATTTCACCGAAGTAGGCTTTGTTCTAGTTTTCTAAAAACAAAAAAGGAAATAAAAAGATTCATTTTCAATGAATCCTGAGTAAATTCTTCAAATAAATTACTACATACCTATGTTGTCCGAAAATAGATATGGATAAAAAATACGATTAAATTAAAAAAATATAAGACACGAAATACGACGTTTACATATATATTAAGTTTAAAATTATTAATTAATACGAAAATAAATTTAATCTATCAAATATCTAATATAAAAAAAATAATGATAATATAAGATTTATTTTTTATTTTAATTGTTAAAATTACATGAAAGATAAAAAAATATCTTTTAAATTCGACATAATATTGTACGAGTATATATAAAAAGAGAATTGATGTATTTGTGGCATTATTATTTCCATGTAATAAATAAACTCCAAAAAGGATAACATACACAATACACATAATCTCACGGTTTGGTTTCGCTTTTTCTTGTTGGGTCAATGACTCAACGCGAACAAAAACAAACCGAAAAAGAACAATAGAAAAAGCATTTTTGTCATTTAAAAAAAGCTCTAATTGACGAGCGTGAAGGGCCAAGCACTTATATTCTATATATATACACATTCTCACACAAGTGCTTCTGCATTATCAAGCACTCACTCTCTCTGTGTTATCTCATTCTCAACCCTTTTTTTCTTTCTTCCACAACTTCACACATCACAAATGGAAGAGACCAAATCCAAGTTCAAGAGGATTTGTGTGTACTGTGGAAGCAGTTCTGGTAACAAAGCCAGTTACCAAGAAGCTGCTGTGGAACTTGGCGAGGAGATGGTAATTTTACTTCAACACTTTTCAACACTTGTAGTTTAAAACTTTCACTTTTCTACCATTCTACACTCACTTTCACCACCTTCTTCTTCAGATCACAAGTCCTTTTCAGATGATAAAGACACCCAATTGTTGTTATCAAATTCTGCACTCTTTCTTTCCTCTATCTTCATACACTCTACACTTTAACTCAGTAAAAAAACAAAAGAAAAATAGTTTAGAAACTTAAATCTTCATCCACTTGATTTTGGGTACCCTATAGCATTATCATATTTTTGTCCTATTACCTATTACTTTTACCATGTTCAATGAACTTGCTTCATTTAAGGGTGTTTGAAGCCTCTTTTTTATTTTCTTCAAAGACTGCGGCAGTTTCTTTTCTCCTCTTTCTGAACTTTGTTTTCTCATTCTATAAGTTTTAGGTAAGAAACGTAATCTTTAAGGTCTCAACTCTTGGTTATGATCGATGAGGAATGAGAAAGGTTTAGGTTAAGAGTTTGTCATGAAAGAGAGAGAGATTGCAAGATTGCAAGCTGGAACCTGCTGTCAGTTGAGCAGCTTTCTTGCATGATCTATGTTATGCTTGTAACATGTTTGTTTTTTTTTTTTATCTCTTCTTCCGTTTCTTTTTTGTGTCAATAATTTTCCAACTGAACCATAAAAAAAACAAATAGAGAAAGAAATGTTCTGTGCGCGTTTCAAGGAGGACGAACGTGCAATTTTGGCATCATTGCACTATGAAGCGTGCTCTTAGCCTTTGGCATTCCCCACAAGCTTCATCAGCTCCATGATTTTTCCCTGTGGTCGAGGGGTAATTTTTATTTGCACCCTAAAATGATTTTTCCCTGTCACCAAACTTTACCATTGACCACTTGGTGAATAATATACTATAGTAAATTTATCAGTATTTTATTTTTGCTTGTGTCCAATAACTTAGCTTGTTTGTTTCTTCCATGATGATGATGATTAACTCAGTGACACGTGTCTAACTGGTTTGGTTTTCGATGTGATTTTTTTTTGTAGGTTAAGAGAAGGATTGATTTGGTCTATGGAGGTGGTAGCGTGGGGTTGATGGGTCTAGTTTCTCAGGCAGTTCATGATGGTGGACGCCATGTTCTGGGGTTTGTTTTTTTTTCTTCTCTCTCTCTCTCTCTCTCTCTTAATCTCACTCTATGTCTATGTTTTATGATATATAGACCACCTTAATCATTTTGTTGATTGATACAACAAAGTGGGTTATGATGTTTAATCCTTCTGTTTTGTCCCATGCGTGTTTCTCTGTTTCCTAAGAAATGTGTTATGTTAAGAGCATCATTGGATAAAAAAACTCCAACATGTGACATCAATTTTGGATTAAAGCTTCCAAATGTTGGATGAAAGGGAGCATTTTGGATATAAATAAAATATAAGTTTACTATGTTTGATGGTTAATGTAGCTTTATGTTGCATCGGGGGTGTTAAAAAAAAGAGGGGAAAAGGTCTTAACCTTTACCTATGGTTAGAAGCCTTTTGAACAGCTTTGCTCTGTTGGATAAAAGTTGAATACCTTTTAACGGTAGAAAGTTTTTGCTCAGGAATCGGAGTCACACCATTGGCTTCCATTTTTTTGTTTCTTTTACTTTGCATGCACTTTCAAAAGTTCATCATCATCATCATCATCCATGGTTGAGGGGAATTCAAATTGGTCTTTGTTTCTTTTGTTATTTGTTTATTGAGATAATCATTTTTTCCTCTTATAAAATAGTTCCACTTCTGTCTTTTTGACTGATGGTGTGCATCATTTGACTCGGTTTTGCAGTGTTATCCCGAGAAGTCTCATGCCAATTGAGGTAAATAAATAAACAACTCTTGTCTCTTTATACTATGCTGTCTCTTATGCAGTGATTACATGTTGTTGTGTGGTTATAAATTGTTATGTTACAGTAATTTAATAATGGTAATTATGTTGGAAATTAATAATACAGATAACTGGTGAACCTATTGGTGAAGTGAGAGCAGTATCTGATATGCATCAGAGGAAAGCTGAGATGGCTCGTCAAGCTGATGCATTCATTGCCCTTCCTGGTATGGATTATAACTGATAACTACATTGACACAAACACAAAAACTGAAAGTAACTAACGACATAGTCATGTGAAGTGGGGATTTTCTGTCTTTTGAATGGTGGAACCAAACATCAACACATGTTGCTGTTACTCATGTCTTGTTGTTTTCAAACACCAGGGGGATATGGAACACTCGAAGAATTGCTCGAAATCATTACATGGGCTCAGCTTGGAATCCACAGCAAACCGGTATGAATGAATCAATGAACTATTATTCCTCAGTTTTAGTACAAAGTTCTTTCTGATGTGTGAATGAATATAAAAACGAACAAGTCAAATCTCGTATTATTTGTATTGTTGTAGTTGTAGCACTTGTTGTTGCCTTAATCAAAAAAACTTTGGTTCCACATGACGCATGATATTACGCATTCATTCACTATCTCCTTATATTATAATGTCGTAATTCTGAGTTATACGGATTAGACAAGTTAAATAAATAGCCTGCTAAAGCTTGAGAATGGAACAAACACATGTGGGGTATTTAATTGAAGATTCACATGAGAGATTTTGTATAGTTAATCGTTGTCACGTTACATTATTTGATGGTTCTCCGTTTGAATGGGAGAAAGATATGCCACGATGAATAAACATAGAGAAAATGATTGAGGGAAACGACACAAATTTTAAAGTTAATGGTCAATGCTATGTATTATTATTATTAATATTATTATGATTAAGAATTTTATTGTGTGGTGCAGGTGGGTCTGTTGAATGTGGATGGATTTTACAATTCGTTGTTGTGTTTCATTGACAAGGCCGTTGATGAAGGCTTTATTTCTCCAAAGGCACGTCGCATTATCGTGTCAGCCCCCACAGCCAAAGAGTTGGTTAGGGAGCTTGAGGTGCGTAAAAAATCATGTTAATTAAGAATTAAGATGGTGATGATGGTGATTATGATTGTTAAGTGGGGACAATAATCATATGATGTTTTGTGAAACAGGAACATGTGCCTGAACGAGATGAAGTTGTGTCCAAGTTGGTGTGGGAAGAAAGACTGAGTTATGTGGCTGAATCCGAAGTTGCCATGTGACTGATGAAGATGAAGACTTAGTTTTTGGGATCTTTTCTATCATTTTGTTGTTCTTTTTTATGTATTTTGGGTACATAATATAGTCAATATATATATGGGCATAGGAACCGTAGGATCATACATCATCCTCTTGTTTTGGTTTTTTTCTTTTTCCAACTTATGTTGATGCCCCTACTACTATACAGAAAACGAGGGTAGGTCAAAAATATGAAAAAATCATCGATTAATGGAAGTTAATTATCTTATCGATCCTTGTTTTTTATGTTCTTTCTCTTTCGGACTTCATTAATTTTTTACTGTTATCAAAATTAGAATGCTATGCAAGAAAAATTGACCATTTAATCATGTAACTCAATTATTCTTGGATTCGAATTTTTGAAAACTTAAAAGCTTAATTTTATTATTTTAATGTCATCTTTTTTATTTTCAAGATAAAAGTTTTATATAAAATTCAAATCTTAACTTTAAGAACCACTCTATATCTTATGAACATATTTTAGTGAACCTTTTTCTATGAGATCTTAAACTTAAAATTATTGAGATATTATTAAGAATAAGAAAACTTAGATGTCCCATTGCTCAAAGGCTTGTCACGTGGGTCAACATGCTCTATATGATTTGGTGCAAAATGTCACGACATGGGTTTTTAGAATTTTTCATAAAAGAAATGAATAATATATAAAAAACATAGTTATATATTTATTATCTTAAAATTTTGAGATAAAAACTATGTTTTAATCTTTAATTATTACTTCTTTTATGAATCAACATAAAATGAGTTTGAATGCTCATTTTGATAGAAAATTTTAACAAAGCAACAACAACAACAATGAGCTTGTTGCCCAATGCCACACATCAAAAACTTTTCTTAGCATCTCCAAAATTTAATGATGTAATCTATTATTTGATCATTATCATGTCACTGTAAAGTGGTTGAAAGCTTTATACAAAATAAGAGAAATGTCCCACAAAAACTACACAACAAGAAAACTTTGATGTAACAAAATACATGTGAGGCACATGATGTTTAGGAAATTAACACTTGCAATTTTGACTTAATCAATTAGATGAGATCAAATCTAATCCAATCTTGTTGGAAAATTCCCAGTCACCAACCATTAAAAAAATTAACTCCACTCAGTCTGAACTAATTAATTTTATTCATCTAAAGTCCTCTTTCTACAACAAACAAAAGAATTTCTAACTATTTGTTCAAAATATTCTGTTGCACTGGCCATCAAAAATATAATCACAAAGAAATAAATAAAGGCTTTGGGAAATATTTATTGCATTCCTCTATCCAACTAATTTGGAATGAGAAGGACCTATGAGTTATTTTATCCTAAAGTTTATATTAAACAAAAAAAAAAATCAGTTGCAAGTAAATCCTATAAGAAAGTTCTGGTGATGAGTGGGTGAGGATATTAAATAAAGAATCAATAAAAAGAACTTAAAGAAGTATGGTGGAGGTACAATTATATAATATTTGTTATGTGCCAAATAAAAATGTGATTTTTTTATATATATACCAAATAAAACTATAATATTTTTAGTTCTTTGATTAAAGCTCTAACGTGTACAAGTTAGTATTCCTTCTAGAGAAAGGGTGTTGTGGTGTATAAGATGACAACAACAAAATTAGAACTTTGAATTTGGTGTACTTATTCATATATTCAACATGTTATTTGTGTCCATTTAAATATTAGAAACAATATTATGTGACATATTTTCTTAAAATAATTATAGAAGAGAGAAAACTTGGCATGTAAAATGAATTAATTTTTTTCAACAAATTAAAAATAATTTGTTTACTTAATTTTGTTGGAGGCCCCAGATCGACTAGAGATAAGGTCAATTCACAATATAGAAGTGGGTGCAATCTTCACTTCACAAACCGATTTTGTGGGATTGAGTTAGACTTAAAGTTCACTTCTAATATGGTATCAGAGTCAGATTAAAATCTATCCTAACGAGCTTTCTTGGATATGATGTTCCACCCAATATTAGACTGCTAAGATCAATTCAATAAGTGGGAAAATTAATGAGAATGAAAAAGAAACTCATTAAATCAACAACTATAAACATATATCATAGCATTGTATAATACAACATTGGTATCATCGAATAAAAAAGTGCATAACTTCTATCTTAAGATACATCATCATCTAAATAACCACCTTATTCTTTTGGTCGTGAAAAAATTCCAAAGATTTCACGGAATCTTTATAAACCAAATGATAGGGATAACGTTAGTCTAACTCATAATATCATCACATGAACTAGGATTTTGTCGCATGTACCAAATTTATTTGCCTGTTATCATGTGTTGGTGACTTTGACCAATGACCTAAAATTGTGATGTATCTAATAAAAGATACCAACAATGCACATTAATTTAGTCTCTATTGCCACTAAACAATCATTTTATCTTTGTTGGGGAATTCTTCAACAGCAATGTGAACATCTAAATTCCAAAATCTCCAGAAAAAACGGAATTTGAAACCACTTATATAAGTTGTGATGCTTTTTAGTACACCCCGTATTAGTTGACTTCTTATGTAGGACACACTTTAGCCTTGTAACTAACAAAATTTGATGTTTTTTTTTTCTTCTCTTTAAAACATGAATTATGTGTTTCATGAACAATTCAGAAGATAACATAATATATTGTGTTATTACTCTTATGTATGTCTTTCGTATACCCAACGGATCTTATTTTTAGTGCAGACAATTCTGCTAACAATTTACAAGGCTCAAAATTTATGAGTATTTAACAGTTTACAAAACTCAAAATTTTGTTAGGACATAAATATGTTTTTAGTTTATAAATTTAGACAATTTAAACGTAAAATTATAATTAAAGTCCGCTTCTTAAAAAACCAACCATAATAAACAAATTTGAAGTCAGAACATACTTCTTCAGGAATGGAACACTGTAACATTCTGGTGACATCAGAAACCAGAGGACAGTTCAAGTCACCAAGGCCACTTGAGTTTCTGTCTTTTGAATCCATGCAAGATGCGAGAACTACACCAAATACAACAGTATCACATACGAAGAATAAATAAACTGTGGCAGTTCCATTAGAAAAGCTATGGCACAAGCATGAGAACATAATGAACCTACAGATTCCAAAACAGACCATTCACACATCTGCATGGGAGAGTGTTGGTGCTGTCTATGCAAAGGTCTTGTCGTGTGTTTTTCTTTATGAATAGCATGAAATCTCGTTACATCTGCAGATGGACAAAATCGTGTTTCAATTTATGTTTGTTGTAAGCATAATATGAGATTTTATACACATAAACAAACACCTCGTTAACAGGTTCAGCAGTAATATCTAGAAGTTTAAACTACAACATTTTTTGTCAAACCAAACAGACCCTTATTTTCATAAAGCAATTTACAGCAATTAAACCTCTGGCTAAGTGTTTCAAACCAGTGCAAGCTCACACTATGTTAAATCAGAAACAAAAACAACATTTCAGCAAGATTCCTCAAACTTCAAAGCACTGTGCTGTGATGATAACATGCGACATTTAAAGTGATAGTGAGAGTATAGAGAAAGTGAGAAACAGACCAATTACATGCAATTTTGGTTTAACAATTAGCTCAAGTTAAACGTGGATTCGTTATCTACATTTAGATTGCATTTGAGTTCAACAGTTTTTGTTCTTTAGATGTTAGTTTATTGAAAATAACATAGCGTAATGATCAATGAAGACTATACGTCCTTTCCATGCTCATTACCCTCTGTTATCTTCCATAAACTAACATGGTATCAGTTTGGTAATATCCTTTTTCGTTCCCGCTTTCTTTCTTACGCTTCTTGATCGACCATGGCTCAACCCAACCAAAATCCTCCGGATCATCTTCTAAATCCGGCAAACCCTTTATATCTCCACGCGGGTGAAAACCCAGCCCTTGTTCTTGTTTCATCTCCCCTCACAGAAAACACCTTCCATCAATGACAAAGAGAAATGATGGTGGCTCTCGAAACCAAGAACAAAGAACGATTTGTCAATGGCAGTCTTTCACGCCCTCCTATCAGCGATCCTCTCCACGATGCCTGGCGTCGCTGCAATCGCATGGTCATGGCTTGGCTCACACGTTCTATGAGTGCTTCAATCAAACAGTCTGTCATGTGGATGGATACTTCTCTCGATATATGGATCGATTTTAAGGAGCGCTTTTCTCATCCTGACAAATTCCGGGTGGCTGATCTTAAGGAGTTCTTTAGATTCTAAATGTAGATATGAGAGTTTAAACACACACCAGATTTCTAAACCGGGATTATTTGATTCATAGTTAGATTATTTAGTGTTTGATTTCCTATTATAGAATTATAACTCAATGCATGATGACAATAGAAAGGCCAAAAATATAGCATTAAAGAATAACAAAGATGTATTTAATAAGGATATATCTTGGTTAAGTATTTTAACACTTATTGCTCAGTTATAATCATGTCAAAACTAAAACCATATCTACATCACAAAAGTTAGGGGTTATCAGTGAGAGAATTTATATAAAGTATTTAATTTCAATTTATAATTACACATCATCTTTCATAAATTTTCTTGTATCAATCTAGATCTACATTTTGAAGATCTTCACTTTTTGAATATAACTGGTTTGAATAGAAATATTGTTTTGAATATCAATTCTATTTTTATACGTGCACCCTTTAAGACTAAGATCATCTCGGTCATCACTACATACATCATCTCAAACACCATTAAAAGTATCTACATGAGTAGTGATTATACTGAATTAGGATTTCCAACATTATACCAACCTAAGATTGAGACCATATTGGTCATCATTGCCTAGATCATCTCAACCATTACTATGTATTTTGCTACACAGGATCGAGATGATCTCGGGCAAGGTAATATCAATCCCAGGGGGATTAGGCTCGTCCCAGCCAAAATCATCATAATAACTATGTGAGTAAGGATCATGTCGGCTTTAAGATTACTAACACCATGTCAACCTCGATAAAGTAACACAAGATCCAATATGTCTCGACCTGTGCACCACTACTACCAATGTGGGAAATCAAGTATATCTCGCCCTACACACCATTACCAATGTGGGAAATCGAGTATATCTCGGTGTATGCGGCTACTGTATATATACATTATGTTCATAAGATGGGTTGGTGCAATTTGATCTAAGGTCGATGATATACAGATAAAGAACATTAATCATATTTTCAATTATCATCACAAAGAGCATAATACCCTTGTTACACTTCGTTTATTGTGAGTCTAGGGGACTTGTGTATTGTACAGGGTCTAATATATCTCAAACAAGGTGAGTCTAGTATATCTCGATCATAATAACTTGAGTCTAATCTTGTTTTTTCTTTGTGTAAGACCTGATATAGTTAAGCCAAAATACATCTCATACATCTTGACCATGATAACTTTGTGAGTCTGGAGAGGAAATATATATTATCTTGACACAAGATATCAAAAATATGAAAATATTATTTTTAACAACACGGTCAAAACTAGAATAATCTTTTAGTTCAATAGACATCCCTTCAAATGTATGTCAAATAAACTGATATATATTTTATAAATACTTTTACTCTTTTTTTTTTTCACATAAGTTAAATGTAATTTTCTTTAAACTATATGAGAAAATAATGGAATAGTGATACTTTTAAAGAATTTCATATTAACATCATCTGGTTGATGTATTCTAAACTTTAACCATTGTTGCACTGCAATGAGAATATAAATTTTATTGTGTATAAAATTTATTTAATTCTTAAAATTTCAACAAATATATTTTTACTTTTTTTCTTGAATTAAAAATCACCCTAGTCTCTGAAACGTAAAATCATGATATTTTTTCAAGTATATGTTTTAACTTTATTTTATTTTAAACTTAGTTAAAAATATTTCAAAAAATAATGTTAGATTTATAATATAACGCATTATATAATAAATATAATTACTATGTATCTGAATATAAAAAAATTCCCAACTGATGATATAACTAACTTCATACAAAGGTTATCATTATTCTAATAATCACGTACATCAAAGTTTAGAAAATTTAAACATTCAAATATATAAACGTCATCATGTTTTTGTATTTAAAATAGTATATTATACGTCAAAATGAATAATACAATCTTAATTAAGTATAGCTTTATGGATTTGATCTATTAATAAAATCTCTAAATCTAGTAGCTTAATATTTAAATTTTAATCTGTATTAATTAAGGCTTCAATATATTTATTCTTTAATACATTATTGAATTATATTCTTTTATTCCTGATAAAAAATAATCTTTAGATTATGAATGATTTTCACTTTTTTATGTTTTTTCCTTAAATTGTTGGAGTAACGTAATGAGTAACAAAATAAATTGATTTGAATAGCAGTTTATGACAGAGGCAAATTAAAAAATATATATATATCGAGATTAAAAAAAAGACAAAAAAGAAAGAAACAAAAAGTTATATAATAATTTATTAGTACTATTTTGATATGTATATTTTCTATATGATTATTTTAAAAAATTTATTTGAATAATGTATAGATGTAAAATGTTACTTGTGTGGAAAGTACAGGTATTTTAATATCAGTTAATAATAATATTAGTTCATAATAGTTAGTGAAATTGAAAATTGGTTATAAAGTTTAATTGATGTAGAATGTATATTTTTTTATATGAATATGATTTTAACTAATGTATAATGCGATACTTTTTGTAAATGTTATATATTACTGAAATTCTTTATGAGATGGAAAATTACATTTAAAATTTTACAAGAATGATACTAACAATCTAGATCTACAAAAATGACAATAACAATTAAATTCCTGGAATCTGGAAGAAAATATATGAAAATAATTTAAATCTCACAACCTATAACACAATAAATAAGGATTTAAGAGACTAAATAGTTATAAATTGGAGTGCACACATATGACTTAAATAGATACATTAGTGCATTTTGGAGCATTTATATCGCAATATATGCCTCGGTTCTTGCGGACCCGCTGCATATAAGCACGCGGTGGCAGTTTCGTAATTAAATTCATTTTTTATGTCTCGGTTATCATACTAACGGAGGCATATGGCTAAAAAAAAATTTTGACTCACGCGTTGACCCATAATTTGAATTTTTTTTTTTTACTGAAGCAATATGCCTCGGTTCTCTAATAACCGAGGCAGTAGCGAGACAATAGGCCTCGGTCAAGCACTCACCCGAGACAGTAAGGGTACAATATGCCTCAGTTTCGAATAACCGAGGCAGTATCCCTTCGTAGGGTTAAAAAACCCCAATTTCTTCATTGTGCAGCGACATCTTCTCCGATTTCTCTACGAGCTTCACCATCTCCGGCCAACCTTCATCTTCTCCAACGACCAGCGCCACCGTCCCGCACAGCTCCCACCGTCTAGCACACCTCCGACGCACAACTCCCACCATCCCGCACACCTCCGACGCTCCAGGCCAGCATTTCGTCGCTTGCACCGCACCGCCCTTTTCCGACGACCAACGCAGCTCTGCGCCACCGTCCCGCACACCTCTGACGCACAGCTCCCACCATCCCGCACACCTCCGATGCTCTAGGCCATCGTTTCGTCGCCTACACCGCACCGCCGCGGCTTCTTCTTCTTCTTCGACCAACCACCACCGTCACTGCACCGTGGAGGAGCTGTGCACTGCCACCGGAGCCGCTGCGTGTTCTTCGAGCAACCATCACCAACGTCCACTGCGATTCTATTTAGTCTACCTGCACCGCCACTGCACGCACCTCCAGGTGGTTCTTATGGTGCCGCTGCGTTTTTTTTTTGAATTTCTGATACTCATTAGGCCTCGGTTGTGCGAGAACCGAGGCAGTAAAGATTAAATATGCCTCGGGTTGTAACCGAGACATAAAATACTAGCTTTTTACCTCGGTCGTATATGCAGCGGTTGCGGATCCGAAGCTAAAAGCTGGAAATAACCGTTGTCATTTCCTTTCTCTGCACTAGTGATATAAACAAACATGCAAGAACTGCATCATAAACTCAAGTTGCACTACCACCATACTAGCAAAGAAGTTCTTTAAGACCTTTGAACCGAAAGAATAAAGTGTAATTCTTCTTAAGAACGATAAAACCTATAAGGTAAAACATATAGGATTATACAAATTGAAGATATTTGACAAAAGGGAGATATTGTTGCGAGATTAAGGTATATTCCAAAGCTTGAGATAAATAATTTGTCAATTAATGTGTTTAATCTTATTGGCTTTGAAAATCAAGATTCAACGAGATACTATAATATTTTAAATGGAGTGTGCATAGTTGTTAAGCCGATGAGAAGGAACGGTCTCAACAAACTATATAGTTCAACAATGACTATGCATGCGTTTGTAACTAATTAGACGATCCAAGAAAAGATGATGTTGTAACCTTTGAGGTTGGGACACATAAGTGAAAACTCTTTGGTGGAGCTTGGAAAGTAGAACATTATAGGAGTTGATAAGATGAAAAAGTTGAGTTTTGTGATGAGTGCATACTTGAAAAGTTTCATAGATTGAAGTTTGAGACTAGTAAGCATGTTTCTAACAAATTATTTAAGTATGCTTATGTGAATCTTTACTGATAATGAAGTAGTACCGTGAGGGGAGGGTGAAAAGAACCCCCATCGGGTAGAATTCAACGTGAGTTCACCCTTAAGGTGAAATGTCTTATTTCCTTATTGTTGTAAACAATTATTCACAAAGGGTATGGATTTATATATTTGATAGACAAATTAAGACTTTTTCTTTATAAAATACATCTTTATCGATAATTAGTATGTTCTTAATATGCTTAGAACTAATAGTGATTTGGAGTTTGTATAAGATCGATTTAATGAGTTTTATTGGAAAGAATGATTTAAGAGGCATAAGATGGCAATAGATACGCCTCAATTGAATAATTTTATTGAGAGGATGAATATAACTATTTTGTAACAGACAAAGACAAAGTCTATGCACTAGAAGTTAGTTTGCTTAAGTCCATATAGGGGGGACTTTATATTATGGTATCTATCTAATAAACATGATAAAATAATTTGTTTTTAAGATTCAGGCTCCCATAGGAATTTGAAGTGGAAAGGCAATATGTTAGGATAACTTCAAGGTGTTTTTGCTTTGACATCTGCTCATGTAAAGAAAGTTAAATTGAAAGTAAAGACATAAATATGTATTTTTATTGGATAATCAATGGATATACGTTTTGGGAGGTTGGAAAATGGATATGTTAGATGCTTTATTGAGAATGACAATATTGTTGGATCAAACGTTTACCATTAGGCAAAAAATTATAGTCATTAATAAATACACAACTTTTTTTACTTAAGAAATTAATAACCCAAGTGCTACAATTTGATTGTGATTTAATCCACCTGGCCTCTGTCACATGGTAATTGATGCACCTTGTAATAGGTACATTGGATTAGACTCACATGTTTTTTGGTATGTATAGATTTATAAAAAGGTAAAGAAAAAGCTCGCATCGAGATTGAGTCTTCTAGTTTGGATTAGATCGTTTGAAGGGGATATATGATGAATCATTAAACAAATAAAATTCACCTTTTACTTCTCACTTAGGAAGGTCAAGACGTTCAAATTTGGACTTTGACTATCAACATATAAGTAAATAGGGAGGGGATGATGATCAAACCAACACAACAGTTTGGGTGCACTAAAATTGTTTGCTATATCTTTATTGTGGATAAATAGATACAACATTTATAACTTGTAAGTTTTAGAAAGGTGAGAGAATGTGTAGATTCGTGAAAGAGAAAATTGAATCTTTGAAGTGGAACCACATGTGTATGCTTGTGGACTTGTGCAAAAATCATAAAGTGGTGGGAGACAAGTGAGTATCCAAGAAAAAAAGACAAAATATTGAGTGTGGAGAAAGAAAGATTCAAGTTGAGACTGGTGGTGAAATATTCTACACAAGTGGAGGGAAAAATATTGATTTTAGTTGTTTACTACTACAATTTGGTTGGCATAATTGGACGTTAAAAGATACAACAACATGACAACTTATTGGAGGTTAAGGAAAAATTTGTCTCTTGCATTGATAATTGTACGACTTGAAAAAGAGTTCACGACAATAACACACAAGGTTTGCTAATTTTTTGAGGAAGGTGAGGTTTCAAAGGTGTAGTAGATTGAATTTGACATTGTAAATATGGTTAACAAGTTCATGACATATCCTAAACGTGTTCATTGAGAAAGTTTAAAGCAAATACTAAGGAATTTTAGTGGAACAATATCGTTTGAATTTGTGTATAGATGGTCTACTATAATGGATAAGCTATTGAAAGGTTTGTAGATACATATTATGTGAATAATAGAAAGTATACTTTTTAATATATTTTTACAATGTTTGGAGTTATAGTTGTTGAAAAGTTAATTTGCAATTATTTGTAATTTTATCTACTACTCGTGTTAAGTATATTTTATACTCATAAGAGGTGAATGAAGACATATAGTTAAAAAAATAATAGAAAAATTGTGTGTTGTACAAAACTTTATAACTAACTATTAAATCGAAGTTTAAATATTTCTCAAAACAAATTATTTTTTTTGTTTTTTTAAGGATGAGAAAATGTTATAGAGGAACTCTTGCATTATTTGAAATTATGGTGAATAACTATAATGTATTACCTTCAAAATCATGATCGTTAAAAAGATAAAAGAAAAACAATTTACTATATTTAGATTAGGTAGATCCTCCACCCTTTCTAATTTCAAAGATGACATTTTTCTTAATAATGTATTGTTATCTTTGTTCTAATATCTCGATACATTATTATAGTACATGCTCTTTCTTGTTAAAATCTTTTGTTATAAGGTAATTTTGTTATTATTATCATTAATTATTACATTATTCACTTTCTTCTAATTGTTTTGTGAATACAAGTAGCCGTCTATTGTTTTTACCCAACATTTTAAACTACAATTTAAAATATTCTTAAAAAAACACTTCCTTGTCTATGATATTATTATAATTGTACTTTGTATGTAAATAGTTAAAGAGAACAAAAACAATACAGATGATAATTATTCATTTTTTTTTTAATTTTGTTAACTTTTATAAATTTTAAATATATATATATATATAATATATATATATATATATATATATATATATATAAACAAGATAGTTGTTGCAATTTTATTTATTTATTAATTTTATAACAAGTTCATCATAGAGACGACAACCTAATAAATACATCCAATGTTTTTATCCATCAAACATATACAATAAAGAAAACGGTAATCTTAAAACGTAAATATCCTCTGTTTGAAGTTTAATTTCATTGATTTCAAATTCTCTTTACAGTGAGTACCTGGTTAAACAGTAAATTTACTGTTTCAACGCACTGCAAATGCTAGTTCCTAAAATTTAAAATCATTAAATGAACCCTTGAAATTAAAGTTAAAATTACGTTATTTTATTTCTTAAAATATTAATTTAATACTATTATCAAATTTAAATTTTTATAACCCACTCTACGGTCTCTTTTGAAATTACTAACATACCTAAATTATTAACTATTTTCTTCGTTGTCGTCACATCGTACATCCTGCTGACTTAAATATTAATTTTGTATTATGACTATGATTAATCCTAAAAAAAGCAAATATAAAAATAGAAAGAAAATAAAACGTGAGGATAATTTGATAATAATAATAATTTAAAAAGAATGTAGGGTAATTATTATAATTATAATAATAATAAAAATAATAATAGTATTTAGGTTAGTGATGTAAGAATTAAAATTTGTTTATTAATTTTGGCGCATGCAGTTCCCTCCACATCTATCCGAAACCAAATTCCCTCCTTCCCTCGTTTTCTGCTCTCGCCTCCTCTATGCTCCTAACTCCCTCTTTTCCTTCCAAACCCTTTTCCCCACTCTTTCTCTCTCTAAACCTCACTTTCTCTCTCTAAAACCCTACTTTCCGCCCATACTCGCCCTTTTCCCTCCAAATTTCCCCCAATTTCGCTCCGCCCCTCGCCCCATGTCCACCGCCGCCGGACCTCCCGACCGCCGTGCCTCGCCGCCGCGGGGGGCTGCCGCCACCACTGTACGCCCGGCGCTCAAGCGCCATCTCGCTTTCGTCACCAAACCGCCCTTTGCTCCACCGGACGACTACCACAGCTTCTCCTCCATCGACTCCCGCCGCCTCGCCGATGAAGCCGTTGTCGTTAGATCTCCAGTGAGTACATCGGTTTCCTCTCTCCGCTCTCAAATTCACCTCCGCGGCTCTCGAATCTGGAATGTCCTCTTCTGCGTCGAATGCGATGTTAAATTCACTGACTGCGATGCTAAATTTACTTGACGGAGATCTCTTTCGTGTTTTAACGGTCGTGTTGTGTGTTGTTATTCTTTTCTCTGGATCTTTTCCCTTTCCTTAGTGAACGAACGAGTTGATGATTATTCGAGGGTGCGATGGTGTTTCTGCTGTTTTTTGGGTAGTTTTTTGGGGAAAAAGTGAAGTTGGTCTCTCAGTCTCAATTTGTCTCTGATGATTATTTGAGAGTGCGATACCGTTTCTGTTATTTGTTTGGGTTAATTTTCTAGCTTCTGGGGAAAAAAGTGAAGTTAGTCTCTCAGTCGCAAACTGGCAAATCAGTGTAGGTTGGGGCATAGTGAGGTAGTTCTTTGCGATAATCAAGTGGGAAGGTGGTTTAGTGGAGGTTGATTGAGCGGGAATTTAATGGGTCACTTTTGATGTGGTCAGTTGTTGATTAAGGACACCATGCTATAGTTGTCCAGGAGTTAGGTTTTGGACATACAAAGTTATTGTGATGGGAAAACTTATATTCTTTTTAATTAGTTAGGCGATTTGTATGACTTAATCTAAATCAATTCTTGAAGTCGAGTGATTATGTGTTAAGATCAAGCTCTTTATGGAAACTAAAATAAATAAGAGAAACAAGAAAGTGAGGGAAAGAATTTGGTCAACCTCAACTTCTGTAACACTCGTACGAGCTGGAGGATGTATGTCATAAAGTCATACAGTTGATCCTTCGAACATTTATGGTCTTCTATCAATGAGCTAATTCTTATCTATGTCCCTAACTCTCATTTGCAGCCATGCATATTGATTTGTAATTGTTGACACAGTTTTGCTATGCATAGTTCATCTAGTTTTAGTGGATAGGTAATGCTGGCTCATGAACTTCTTAATCTGTGACTCAATGTGATAAGATTGAATTGCTTTTGTACGTGTGTTTATCCCCTTCTTCCACTTCTTTCGTTGATATTTCAAGGAACATTATATTTAGCATTGTTGTAATCGATTGTAAATATGGAAGGATGAATTATACCTTTGCTTGCATTCATCTTCTCTATCTCAACCAAATGTTTGTTTTTGTGTATGTATGTTTGATCTTCTTATTTCTGTGCTACCTTATCATTGTTAAAACTGATGTTGGTTGCAGTACATGAAGCGAAAGGGTGGAATGAATGACAGCGAAGGAGAGTCTCACACACAGAAGTGGAGTAACAGTCCTGGATACACTAATGTTAGTAACATAACAAATAGTCCTTTTAAAACTCCAGTGTCTGCAAAAGGAGGAAGGACACAGAAGGCAAAGGCTTCCAAAGAAGGCAGATCATGTCCCCCAACACCCATCTCAAATGCTGGTGAGAACATTTCCTTTTATCTTTATTGTTCAACAACATTCAGTATTCTGTTCGAGAAGATTTAGTGCATGGAAACACTATGTGCCCAAAATATGAATTCTGATTTGCCTTTTCCTTGATGTGATCCATCGATAATATACTGTGTTTAATCAGTCAGTTTTTCTGATTCAGGTTCCCCTTCTCCTCTTACTCCTGCCAGCAGCTGCCGTTATGACAGTTCCTTAGGTAATTTTAGCGGCATTTTTAATTGATAAGCTCTTTTCAGTTCACTCTACTGTTATGTTTGATCAATGGAGTTATTTCCATGAGAAAAGAATGACAACATCCACAACTTCACAGGTCTCTTAACCAAAAAGTTCATCAATTTGGTCAAGCATGCAGAGGATGGTATTCTTGATCTAAATAAAGCAGCTGAGACTCTGGAGGTACCTCTTTTTTTTCGCAAAAATGTTGTAACCAAAATATCTTATATTTATTCTTCCTCTATCATGTATGAATTTATTTATGTTTTCCTTTTTCACAGGTGCAAAAGAGGAGGATATACGACATAACAAATGTTTTGGAAGGCATTGGCCTCATTGAAAAGAAGCTCAAGAACAGAATACATTGGAAGTACTGTGACTGTGACACATTTTAATTTTTTCTTTAATGTATGTTCCTTGGAATTTTGACATATATGTAGTATTAGAGCAAAATTCTTACATCAAACTTTTTGGATCCTAGGGGAATTGAATCTTCCACGTCTGGTGAGGTGGATGGCGATATCTCTGTGCTTAAGGTAAGTGATGTAGGTGTTGTATATTTACGAATGACCTATTGACACCCAAGTAGCTAACTGTTATAGAATTGGTAGTGTCACAACAATTTCTCATGTACCTTTCTTTGTGTGGCAAGCAAAATTTGTTGGATCCAGAACTTATATTTTTCATGATTCACCATATGAAGATATTTAAAAGGATTAAATGACTAAGTAGTTGCCCTTGAGGCTATGTCTTGCAGGAAGAAGTTGAGAAACTTTCTTTGGAGGAGCAGGGATTAGATGATCAAATAAGGTTATATGCTTGCTTTTAGAAAAAGGAGCACAAATTTGCTTTTTCAAAACTGTTGCCCAATGCTTATGCTTATTTTTCTAAATTTTTTGCAGGGAAATGCAAGAAAGATTGAGGAGGCTGAGTGAAAATGAAAATAACCGGAAGTAATCTACTCCCCATACTCACTCACTTAGATTCGTTTTCCCTTTGCCCTCCCTTACATAAGAAGTAACAAAATGTTGTCTATGTATTATAAATTTATGCCAATTTCATATCTTTTTAGATGCCTTTTTGTGACCGAGGATGATATTAAGAGCCTACCTTGCTTCCAGGTCATTTTTTTTTTCGTAGCACTCCCAGCTTATAAACATTGCTTTAGCTGTCTTCTCATGAAATTCTGATTATTGGTAAGGTTTTCCTTTTATTAATACTGGTGCATTCCTACAAGCAGAATGAAACTTTAATAGCAATTAAAGCTCCGCATGGAACTACCCTGGAAGTCCCTGATCCTGAGGAAGTAAGTTTAGTGCATAAATTGATGAAAGGTTCATGCACTTTATAAAACTGATGTTCTGATGCATGATGGAGAATTGTTGCTTCTATATGCATCAGGCTGTAGACTATCCTCAGAGGAGATATAGAATCATTCTTAGAAGTACAATGGGTCCCATCGATGTCTACCTTATCAGGTGCTTTTCTTGGCTAGTTTTATTTACTGAACCGTTTTTGTTTTTTTGTTCTTATGCCGTCCATCCAGAAATCACATTAGTCCGTATTTCCTATCCAATGTTTAATTCATCTTTGGTGTTGATAAGATATTCCCACAACCATATTTTTAAAGACTAACCCTCATGCCGGGGTGGTTTAGTAACCGCTTCCCACGGTAGTCACTGCAATAACTTCTCTCCTTTTCTAGTTAATCTATCAAATTATGCATTTTTTGTTTATTTTTTGGAACTTCTGAACTCTTTTCAGTCAATTTGAAGAGAAATTTGAAGAGATTAACGGTGCTGAGCTCCCCATGATCCCACTTGCTTCCAGTTCTGAGTCCAACGAACAAATAATGACAGAAATGGTTCCTGCCGAATGTAGCGGAAAAGAATTTGAACCTCAAACTCAGCTGTCTTCTCATGCATACTCCGATCTAAATGCTTCACAAGAGTTTGGTGGTGGCATGATGAAGATTGTCCCTTCGGATGTTGATGTAAGTATATCATAATCAAGATATGAGTTTCTCCCCTCCCCCCTCAAAAAGGATGGGTAGTGATTAAGTTTCTTCGGATGGTATTAGTTTTAACTCAGCGTTTAATGATTGGATAAGAGCGATCAGGATGGAATGCCTTGACACTGTTTGCTGATATTGTTTGTAATTTTTTGTAGAATGACGCTGATTATTGGCTTCTATCAGATGCTGACGTTAGTATAACAGATATGTGGAGAACAGATTGTATCCTTTTTACTTTTATGCTTGCTCTCGTGTTTCTCTCATGTTTTATTTATTGTACTATACTTTATTCCTAACTCCCACTAAAACAGCTACTGTTGATTGGAATGGGGTGGACGTGCTTCATCCTGATTTTGGAATCATTTCGAGGCCTCAAACTCCATCATCGGGGTTTGTTGAAGTGCCAACACCAGGAGCAAACTCTAATCAAAAGTGATTCGATTTGCCAAATAGCGCAGTGAGAAGGTATGGATGACCTTCATCCTTTGCACAGAGGGAAACTTCTTCTAGAGTGATTGCTAGCCTTGAGGATGTTAGGAGTTGTTGCATGTCAAGCTGCGAGTGGTTGCTTAATGTTAAATCATTAACTGGGACACAAATAAAGTTCGTTACAGTAGCTGGTAGATGATTTAGCTTGGAAGGTAGAGCAGTTGTCACAAGTTTTATTGCAGAAAATGTTGCTGCTGTATGAAATGTAAGCAAGACAGTCTCATAATCAGTATATATTGTCATATAATTAGTCCTATCTGAAGTCTGGAATCGTGGTTCCAGTTTTTCTGAAGATGGGAGTTACTACATATGCTCACTGCAAATCATCCAGAAGGGTGTACTGGATAATGATAGGACAGGACCACCTCGTTATTGAATTATCATTCATGTTGCTTGTAAACAATTTCATAATCATTCATTAGTCTAGTGATAAAATTGTCAATTATTTTTCTACATTTTCCCCCTATGTTACACTAGTATTTTACAAGAAACGTGTATGAGGTGAAAAGTTAATTGATGACGTAAAAAATGTTTGATTAGTAATAAAAGGTTAGTAGTGGAATGGCACGAGTGCAGTAAATGTCCAGTAAGAAATTGTGTGCCTCTTTCTGACTGACAAGTCATTGTAATTGAACTGTACTCATCAGGGGACCACTCATGATTATAATATCCTAATGCCTTTCACGTTTTCGTTTTACTTTCCAAATTCAATATCTATGGCCAGGGTTCAACCTTTCTCTTCTTCCAACGTTTCTACTCTACTATCCTACAATTACCTAACCTTCGTTCCCTTTTAAAACAAGACTATCCAAACAAGGTTAAGTGAATCATTATCATTGTAATTTTTATTATAAGTTTGATGTAATTTTCATGTTTTGTATTACAATGCAAATGTTTCTTTTTATCTAGCAAAACTCACTATGTTGATTCATAATATATATAACGTAAGAGTACAATGTTATCAAAATTATTGATACTAAAATTAACAGTCTTTATATAAATGATAAAAAATGTTTCACTTTAAAAAAAACATTAATCATAAAATAAATCAGTTTTAAAAAATTATGAATTGCATAATAGATTTATGACTTAATTTACATTTTAGTGTTTGATTTTGTCATCAATGTAATGACATGATCGTTACTTCTTTTTTTTTTTCTTCTTTTTTTCAACTCACTGTTATATCAGTTCTTTCCTTTTTCAACTAATCAACAAACTCGCTATTTCCCCCTTTAAGAATGAATTAATTATCGAGTTAAAAATATTAAAAAGGAAGAGAATGAGCGGTGAAAAGATAAAAAACAACAATCAAGTTGTTTTGTTGATTGCCAAATCAAATTAATAGATACATAAATAAAAATAAAAATTGTTTGAAATACTTAATATAGTAATTTTTTAATAAAAAATCAATTAAAATTATCCACATTTATAAGATACTTAAAATTTATTTAAATCTAAATTTATGTTAAAAATATAGTAAAAGTATTCTTTATGGATTGAGAGAATAAAACATGGACTATTTATAGATACTTATTAAACTTAGTTAAATAATGAAGTACCTAAAACTCAAATTTCAAACTATTAATTAAGTTTTAACAACTTTGTTACCGTTTAGCAATGCAGTTGACTTTAAACTTTTTTTGGTTTCCTATTCAACGCCGTACCTGAAACTTTCGTCGCTTAATCTTATTCAATGCAGTAATTAACTCCGTAGAATAAAAAAAACTACTTGCACATTTTAATATTGATTTATATTTTATTTTTATCGATATTTTCTCACCTTTTATTTTCCTTTGGTGTTTTACAATAAAAAAATTGAAAAGTTAAAGCATTTACTTTGTCCACATAAAATGTAAAGATTTTATACTTAAATGATTCCTCCCTTGAGATGTGAAAGCTCCACTTTATCTCTTTAGATTTGGAGTGCAAAGAAAATGATTCTTATTCCTATAGTATACGAAGATAAATAAAGTTGTAAAAAAAATTCTGAATTTGGAAGATTTTTATTATCACATATCTATTCTACAGAGTTATTAACATATGCTACACCTTTGAAAAGCTTGAAAGAGATAGATTAGGTAAAATTCTTTTGTGAAACAAAATTTATACATAAAGTTTACTCTTCACAACATACTATTTTCTATTAAAATATTAAAAGCAGAATTTACTAACCGTAATTAATTTTATGTTAATACCGATGTTATGGTTATGAGTTAATTTTTGTGTAGAAAAAGTTGTTTTACTTTGGTGCAGAAGTTTATAAACAGTAATACTGAATGTAATGCTAAATTTCTTTTATTAATTTTCAACGCTTTATTATTTTATATCCAAACAATAATGAGAGAAATACAGAAACACGAAATATCTTAAAATATGAAAATTTATATATTTTTTCTTTATTTATATGACAAACTAACAATTCAACTTATGATGTTCGAATGTGGTGTCAACTTTTCTCTCTTCTTTCTTTATTAAATAAAGTTTGCAGTAAAAGTGAACAAATAGAAGAAAAGTTGACCTTTCCATATTTTTATTGTTTTCGCATAGTAAGTTCTCTATTTAATGTCCATTTCTTATTTTAATTGTAGTTTTGATATTAAAATGGCTCCATCGTGTTCTTATGTAAGCACTTAAAGGATGATGTGATGTGTTAATGATAAGAAGAAATATAATTTTAATAAAAAAAGTTTGGATTCAATTTTTGTCAGCTAACCACTTTGGATAAAATATGCGTGCTTTTTTAAAGATATTCTTTTGATATCTTATATGTAACTATTATTATTGACGTTTTTTAATCAAATCACTTTTCAAATATATTATATCTACTACTTTCAGAAATTGTATATGTATTATATCTAACTACTGATTCAATCAAATAATATCGAGTATGATACATCGTATTGAAAATAGTTTAAATGTGAGTCAAAAATTTCACATTAGATAGAATAGACAAACAAAATTAAACATTATACAAGAATAAAGACCCATAACACAATTGTCCTAAGATTTTGAGAGTAAAGTGGTGTCAAATGTCTTATATGTATAAGACTAATGTCATATAATCATATGGAACCACAATCTCTTAATCAGTGGCGGAAGATTGTTAGAGCATGCAGGTGCCACGGCACCCCCAACTTTTCCAATTTTTTTTTAAATTTTTTTTAACCTTTTTATTTTTTTTAAATTATATATGTTTAAAATTTGTTAAACTATTTATGTTTTAAAATTTTTCAAATTATATGTATATTTTTAAATTAAATAATAGTATATTGAAAAGTTAATGAAAATAAAATTATATATTTTTTATTTTTTTTATAAGTTATAACATTTAATGTTAATAAATAATAATATATAAAATTAAATATAATAAAGAAACAAAATTATTAATATTTTGAATTAATGGTTGTTTATTGATTTGATACATTTACTACTCACATGATTGATAGTCATATGATACATTACTCTTTATGTTAATATTTATATTAACTAAGTTCATTTGTTTTCTTTATAGATTACACATGTTCTATCTATAAATAAGACTCTCCTATCAATGATAATACACAAATGAGTTGCTACCTATTCTCTCCTTCTCTATACTCTATTGTTTCTTCTTTTCTTTATTATCTATTATTCTCTCTGTTATTCGTCTTATTTCATAACAATTAAGATACTTTTTATTTTTTTATTTTCATTGTCTTTTTAGTTTTTCACATGTTGTACTTATCTCTTACCCTGACCTGATTTCGTTTTGTTACGTTACCACACAAAAGAAAAAAAGTAATCTCCTGTCTCACTTGGTAGTGAATTGATTATCATAATTTTTATTAGTAATTATGTCTCAATTATTGATTATATTATGATAAATTATTTTTTAGTCTTAAACTTGTTTTTTAAATAGGTATATTGATGAAAAACAAAAGAATAAATTTATTTTTTAGAATTGATAAAAGATGAGTGAAGACCAAAACATGACAATATGGTTGCTCATCGCATAACAATGAAATGAAATGCGAATTTGAATCGATATGTGCACATTAGGAAAATGGGAAATGAATATTTTGCAGATAATATGATTATTTATATTGAAAAAAAAACTCAAAATATTTAGTTATGATTGAATTATTTGATAAGTTTAAGATTATAAAAAAACGATGGACAATCTGTTAGATAATGTAGTTTATTCATTTTCATTAAATGAGTGACAGTAATATTAAATATGTAAATTTTAAGTATATAATTTTGGCTCCCCAAAAATTTTGGTCAAGATCCACCACTGCTCTTAATGACTATAACCATAACTCATATATAACCAAAACATATGAAAGAATACAAGTCAAAGGTATAATTATTTTTACATTTATTATGCATTTTTTACAACTTTAACAACCGATCAAGCTTGAAGTGATTTAAGTATCGAAGTATCTTTAGTAGGTACCCATCAATTGGTTGATGACCAAATTACCCGAATGAAGAGGACACAATATCAAAGTGAGCATACTAAAAAATTGTTTTAGTACACGTTTGATCCTACACTCTAAACATTATAGTGCCTATTGTGAGGCCGAACAATATTTTTTTTCAAAAACTCATATGGTGAGCACGAGGAATATGACAAACAATGTGGTGGAAGAAACTTGAGACGATCAGATGGATCAAAGGGAGATGATATGAAGTTTGCATAAGCGGATGGACGAGATGCAATGTAAGTATGAGGAGGAACCGAGAACTTTGCGCTCTGAAAGCAGTCGTGCATCAAGGACAAAGAACTAAAGGTCTAGTACCATCCACACTTTAGATTTTATAATTGAATTTTATAATATATCGTTTTAATATGAAATAAATTGCTAAGTAACTTTAATCACACAAGCATTTTCTTAATATTTATATATAATGCGACAAAAATTTTACTATCAAGAGTTACCTTGAATTATAAATCACATCCCATAATAAGTTTGACTTTTCAAAGCAAAGGATGAACAAGCTAAGGAAAGGGTGTAGCATTGTCAAGAAACACTTGAAGGTTTAGAGCACCAGAGCTTGTTAGTTACGTCGTGTAAACAAATATTTTAAAAACCTTGTGACATCCAAATTTATTGAACAAATTCCTTCAATCCGATCCGTTTTATATATTATAAAATCTACATTTAATAAAAAAAAATCAATCCCTTTTGTCATACTAGACATCGAATTGTAAATCACATCAAATTAAAATTTTTTCGAAGAAAATACCTAACCTTCAAAATTATACTGGAATGAATAACAGAAAAAAAAAAAAAAAAACCAACTTCAGAAACTTCCCCGTCGTTGACGGACTTGAGACTTAGAGGGTTCCTATTTGTATTTTTACTTTAATAATTACTTAATTAACATTAAATTTAATTAATTGCAATATAACAACCATTGGAACCACAACGCGTGGTTTATGTATTCCTTATTATTGTTCCATCTTTTGAAAATTCATATACACCCATTCTTATTTTCCACAAACCCTCTCTCTATCTGTTCAGTGTTCCACATCCATGGCTATGTCTTCTTCCACCACTCTCTCTCCTATCCTTTCTTCTTCATCATCTTCTTCATCAAGTCAAAACCAAACTCCAAAAATACAACTTCTGAATTTGGATTCTCTCTCAGTGCAAACCCCCACCTACACTTCCCTCAGAGACGTGCTTCCCTATTCCGGCGCCGCCGTCAACTCCCCCGCAGCCAACCACTACCACGTCCCCATCCGCAACCGCCTGGTGAAGCAGGCCGCATGGGCCTACCTCCAGCCCATGTCCACTTCCCCCAGCGGCGGCCCATCAGGCCCAAACTTCTTCCGGCGCAACCCTCTGGCCACGTGTCTCTCCTTCATCTACCACCACATACTCCCTTCCCTCACCCGAACCCTCCACCGAATTCTCCACATCTTCCCTTGCTTCCTCCCTGTAATCTTATGATACCATAACAATTTTTACTATTACACCCATTTTTTCTCTCTCAATATTCAAAAACTTACCTTTTTGCTTATTGCAAATGTATATATTATATATTATATTAGAGCATATGTTTACATATATATATCAGTGAATGATAGTTCTGGAAACAGAAAACGGAGTCTAGTTTTTTCATTCTCCGGGGATTGAGTTTGTGAGGACTATGATGCTGTTATCACTGTTGTTTTTGTTGATGTTGACGTGTCGGGGTTCTTGGGGTTCGAGGGCTTTGTGGTTGTTGCTGAGAATCTAAGCCTCTGAGTCTGGCGCGTGCCTGCGAGATTCTGTCCTTCACGCTCACAGGCTCGTCGTCGTCGCGGTGGCCTTCGCCGTCGACAGTGACGGTTTGTGGGTCCCGCGGTTGTTGGTATTCGGATTTGGAAACGTTAGAAGGGTGGTTCTTGGCCTTGCTCAGGGTAGCGCTTTCAGATTGTGCCTCTTTTTTCTGCAATGGTGGTGCTACTTCCCTGTTATACTTTTCACACTATTTCCATATATATATATATATATATATATATATATATATATATATATATAATATTTTATTATTATATATCACACAAATGATGTATGGTAGGAAGAATATGTTCTCATACAGACTTTTCTTTATCACAATTTTCAATTGAATTGATTGATACACTTTTCATTTTCTTTTCCATATTACATGTGATGATATATTATTTTTATGTTTATAGAATACCGATAATGAGATTCCATTTTTAAAAACATTCTGCATAAATTTTATTTTTTGTTTTATGAAAAATATTACATTTGACCTCTTTTTACATTAAATGGATAACTTTTTAGGCCTTATCGTAAAGAGAAAACTAGTAAAGAGGGAAAGAGTTATTTTAAGTGTAATTTTAAAGAGTTTTTGGAGTATTATTGTAATTTATTATAATTACGTGTCATTAATGTAATACATAAAAAAGTGATTAGTATTATAAAAAAGTATATGTAATTCGAAAAAGTCAATGGTTTGTTTTCTAATACTTGTACTTATTTGAAACAGATAATAAAATTTTGTAAATTTTAGGTTTTATTTAGTTTGATTTAATAGTTAAGAAGAAAAAAAAAACACAGAAGTTGTGCATGGCCGTGAACTATATATATATATATATATATATATATATATATATATATATATATATATATATATGATAAAGATGAATTCGGGTTTTAATCTTTTTGTTAATTTTAATTACTTTAATTTTTTTAAATATGACGTGACGTATGGTTTGGTAATGACAAGAACTATATTGAGACGATACAACATATTTAATGCGTGTAAATAGATACATGTTACATTCAACCATGGAATTAATTATGATAAAAAAATTAAAAATGAATGGAAGAAATTTCTGAAAGAATTAAATCAACATAGACGGCTACTAAAAAAAAATATTTTTATTAATTATATGAGCTGAGTTTATATGAGATAAATATATATTAGTGTGGGATTATGGATACATATACGTACATACATAATCACTCACAGTTTGAGAACTAAGATTATTTCTAATAATCACATATATATTTTATATCTTATAGAAGCAGAGAGTGGTGAAGAAAAGAAAAAAAGAAAAATCAGCGATTTTGCATCTTAATGAGAGACAATGAGGTAGTAAGAAGAAGAATTGTTCCTAATTCAATCAACTCTAGACTTTACCTCTGAATTAGGGTTTGCTGAAAATTTATTAGATTGAGTAGCCATTTGGTTAAGTGCTTGCAGAAATGCAGTTTGGCCATATTTTGCAACGAATTGCCAATAAAATATCACATAATCCCATCCTCTTGCTTTCCACTCCATTATTTTCCTGTCAATGTCATTCTCATGCTTTGATACATATGGCTTCAGAAATGTCTCATAAATGTATCCTGTCCCCTGCGATACCATTCAATATTTTCGACTCAGTCTTCAAAAATATTTATTAAAATTAAGTATATAAGAGAAGCAACACTCACAAATAATAAAATTGTAAGTATCTTGTTTAAATATCTCATTAATCCATCACATAATTGATCCAATCTTGTATAATTAATTAGGTCAATGATCCAAATACTAATCTGGCTAAAATTATTATGAAAATGTTTATTATTATTTAATTTGTTAGTTTTGATACTTACTTAACTTGTAATTGTATAAATTTTTTAATTTTATTTGTAATAATTATAATTATTTAAAAAAAAAATCAAACAGTTTATCTGATCTATATAATATAATATATATGTAAACACTCCTTAAACATTCGTGGATCCAACTTATTCAGTCAGACTCGGTAAAAGTCAACTAGATTATATTTTTAAAATGGTGTTCTTACTATATATTATATACACATTATTTCAGTAGCATCACTTTTGTAGGTAACTTTTTATACCCAATAAAGCATATATAACATAAACATCAGAATGAACATATAATCATTCTTTTCCCTCTCAAACAAGAAAGGTGACAAATAGTATTAAAATAACTCAAAAAATGTGTCTCAAAGAACAGAAATTTAGGCTTACTTTAGTTTTGGGATACCACAACCACACGAAGAACACCAGCTTCATCTCTCCGTACAATGGCAGCCTTCATAAAAATTCAGAGTCAAAATTTATTCGTCGAAGCAAAATCAAGAACAAACAATATCCATAAATAGTTAATTGTTGCAACATTTACCATCCAAAAAATATATCTGGGAACTTTTCCAATACAGTGAAAAGTGCCACAATGATCCTGCAAAAATAAACCATACAAAATGTATTAGATTTCATAATAGCATGCATCAACAAAACCAACAAGATTTTCTTCCCATTCAACTATCAACCTTATCTGCTATTCTTAACCTCACATGCACTCAAAAGGGTCAAGTTTTTCTTCTGAGAAAAAGTTCATTTCTTACGTTCAAAATTGAATACATAAATATCAAAGTTTTCAGAAAAGAATTTGCTAAACTTAAACTGAAAGACATGTCATACAACATCAACATTTTCGGCTTTTTCTCTAATCCACAAGAACTCCAGTGCCATCATGTGTAATAAATGATTTTTGAAAACTAACATTTGTCTAAGACAGTTAAGTTTGATAAAGAATATAAGAAAAGAAAAAGATTGTGTATACCAATATTTACACCAGAAGCGAAGTTCCTCCATGTCTATCTTATTTTTCTCAACAGTTTTGTAGCATTCAAATCCAGGGTAAGCATACCCCATAAGGAGTCTGCAATTATAATGCAAAAACTGGATAAATAAATTTTCATAACATAATCAAAAAACAAACAGTAAGAAAAAAAAAGGACTTACATAAGGATTCGGTTGATGAAATCGCCCAACATTTTGAAGAAACAGTGGAAATGAAGTCTGAAAACAAAAAGAATGAAACCCTAAAAGATGAAATGAGGAAACCCTAAAAGTGTAAACAAAGATGAAATAAAGAACTTACAAGTTGTGTTGTTAGATAGGTTTGAGAGATTAAGAGAGGCACAGAATTCAAATGGGTGTGAGAGAATTGGGGTGCCTCCAAGCCCAATTCAAAAGGAATATTAAAAAGTTGAGATTTTTTTTTTTTTTTATACTTTAGAAAGAGATGTGGTTTAATGCAGAGGAAGAATGGCCTCTGATTCTCTCTTTCTCTCAAACGAAATGTGGAAGAAGAAGCCTTAGATTGAAGGTAACAAAAAAAGCCTCACTCAACACCAAATATATAGTGCTGCAGTTACATCTAACGACGTTAACACGACCGATTCTGTTTTCTATTTTTTTAATGATGCAAAATGTTTTTCCAATAATAGAAAACTTGAGGAATTTCTTGCCTCAAACGCTTCTCTTCAATTTTAGTTCCAGGGATTTCTCCCAACGGTTTAGCGGTTGCGCACGCACGGAATCGAGGACGTTTTTGTCATTTCGCTCATCGTAACTGGTTTTGTAAATACATGAAAATATTTGTGGAAGAAAAAAAATTGTATATATAATAATTGTGCTATAATAGTTAATGCATAATTTTTTATAATGTAAATGCATTTCCATTTCAGAATCATGTACACGATTATTAATTAGATTTCTGATGTTCATATGATAAAATTTAAATAGAAACACTCAATTTTGGTAAGACCCTATGTCAAAATAGTAAAAAATATATTACTTTATCTTAAAAGCATATATTTTTTATCAAAAAATAAATAAAACATTAACTAAACATAGAGTTAATAAATAAAATATTAAGTAAAAAATATGTTTAGAATTCAATTTTCTAGTTAGAAACTAATTTAGAGACTATAATTTTTTTTGTAGAAAAAAAATTTAGTAATCAATATTAGTGATCAATTTAAAGAATATTTTATAATAATGAAAATTATTTTAGTTATCAACTTAAAGATTAATTATAATTTTTTAAATTATTTTAATTATCAATGATTTTTATTTTTATAAATTAATATTTAAATTGATCATTATAATAATTAATTATTTTTTATCACTAAATTTAGACATGATTATAATTCTAACTTACAAAATTAATCACCTAAGCATTGTTCAAGTAAAAATGGAATAATCTTATGGTTTCAGCTAACTAATCATTATTATAATCACAATATTTTTACTACATATGAATTTATATTTATTATTTATTATTATTTTATTTAAAGATGAGTGTGCGACTTTTCAAATATACTACACCGATTTATTGCTATTCAATTATTTATATACCTGTCTCAAAATCCAGGATATATTTTCACTGCGAAATGATACCACAAAATAAGTGGTCCTTGTCTTGACCTCAGAACGTATTAAATTATTGACTTGTTGTGACATGTGCTAGACACAAACCATTTATCCTATAAAATAATTACGTAAAATTTTGTAAATTTAGTTCCACGCATATTTAAAAGGATGTAACTTTTACATTTTGTATGATGTAGAGTTCAGTGAATGAGCCACTTTAGCCTATTTTAAAAACTGAAAATGAAGTAAAATATTAATTTCTAAAATTTCAATCATATTATCTTCTTTTTTTCTGACTTATTCCATTTTATAGACTTTTTTAGGCGATATATTCAACTCATTTTAACAATTGAATATAAATACACGAGATCTTTTAACATAATTTTAAAACGTAAACTTTATATCAGAGATTTCAGTAATTGGAATTTTTGCTTTAATATTGACCTAGGAACTTTCTCTCAATAATAATTGATTAGAAATCAGACAAAATTTCAACCTACATCGACGAAAAAGTCATAAAAAAAAGTTTAAGTAATAATATCATAAAAATAACAGTAAATAGAAGTTAACTTAAATAATTATGATTGACATTAAGTGGAAACATTTTCCATCAATATTAATCAAGAAAAGTCTTTATCAATTTAAGTTGAAAATCTTGGTGAATATTAAAAAACAAATCCACAAAAAACATCAATACCAATATTTTAATTTTTTTTTAATATTTAACTAATTATTACTTTTAACGGTAATTAATAAATTTGAAATGTTTTATTCAAATAACACATTTGAAAATTAAAATAATTTAAATAAGAAATTTAAATTTGATATATCCAAATATATTGAAAACTTTGAAATTCCAAATCAAAGATAAAATAAAATCTATTACTTCTGTACATGGAAATAAGAACTTTCACGTTACTAACATAGTCAACACAAAAGTATATATACTTTAACAAAATAATAATAATAATAATAACATTAATACTAAAAATAATACATATAAACATCTAAAATTATTAAAATATACTGTATGCAACTTTTAATTTTTTTATGATAAATTGAACAATACTCTGAAAAACTGAATTATATAATTTTTTGGTAAACTAATTAAATATTTACTTACAGTGTGATATTTATTTATTTTTTAGTTTGATAAATTGGGCCTTGAAAATTTCATTAAACCTAATATGAGATTTTGAAAACAAAGCAGGTTTGCTTGGGGGCTTCTCCCTGCACCCCCAAACCTTCTTCTGTATCCCTAATAATTATCTTTTGGACCCTAATCAAAAGTGTGAAACAGATTCTGAAATCCGTTTCATAGATTTTTATATTTTTTCATGTTTCAAGAAAAAAAATTAAAATTTGTGAAACAGATTTCGGAATCCGTCTCAGAAATGTATGAAACGGATTCCGAAATCCGTTTCACAAAAAAAAAATTAAAATTTCTGAAGCAGATTTCGGAATCCGTTTCAGAAAAGTATGAAACGGATTTCAAATTCCATTTTAGAAAAGTATGAAACGAATTCCGAAATCCATTTCTAGAAAAAAAAATTAAAATTTGTGAAACGGATATCGAAATCCATTTCAGAAAAGTATGAAACGGATTCCGAAATCCGTTTTTAAAAAAATTAAAATTAAAAACATGGTTGTCATTGATGTCGTTGAGGGAGGGGTCAAAGGTAATGTCGAACTCGACGACGAAGGAGGTTGAGCTGGGGAAGAGTTGGGGGAGGCCTATGGAGAGGGCGAGGAAGTAGGTGGAGGAGGCGATGAGGAAGGCGAAGCCTTCGTCGGAGGGGCAGGAGGGAGAGGAGAGGATGAAGAAGGAGAAGCGGGAAGAGAAGGAGGTGGTGGAGTTGGTTTGGAGGTCAAAAAAACAGAAGATTAAAAGGGTAATTATTGAGAGTACAGGAGAAGGTTTGGGGGTGCAAGGAGAAGTCCCCGTTTTGCTTTCAGTGAAATCGGGTAAAGTCCAGGCGAAAAAGTAGTTTACTTTTTTCTATTTCGTGTAGAAATTATTGGGTAAAACCCATAATATAACATTTTTCATCAAATATTATACATTAATCAGTTCAAAATAACCCAAAATATATTTACATCTTAAATTTTTTATTTTGAAATGCAAAAATTTATAGCATTACAAAAAAGAAAAAAAGTTATATAACAAGAATGGTCGTTTGAAATGGACGGAAAGCCCAAATCTATCTATAACCCAATATCCTAAACTTTACCAACTACTTATTTCACTAAATAAAATGTAAAAATAGTACTTGAACAGTTTTTTCTATACTAGAAAACAAACACGTAACTCTTTTATTTCTTGAAAATTAGTAGGTTATTTAATATTATTTTGTATTATTTTAATTTTTCAACATAATATGTAATAGTAAAGATTTTTCTATATTTTCTTTTTTGTACATGAATGATTTTTTATTTATTTTATCTTTAAATATATCTTTATATATATATATATATATATATATATATATATATATATATATTATATATATATATATATATATACTATAGAAGGACATTACTTTAAAAATAAAAATAAACAAAATTATTAAAATATAGTGAAAGAAAATAAGATATCCAAGACACAGTAAGAAAATTTAACTCACACATAAACTAATAAAAAAGGTATTTGCTCACATTTTACGTGAAATTACAATTTAAGTGTTTATAATGTTTAATTTTATACAATTAATTTTTTTATTACTAGTTACTTTTAATAAAATATACAATAGATAATATATTTAATTATTTTATTTTAAAAAAAAATATCACACGAAATAAATAATAATACTCACACATATTTATAAAAGATTAAAAGAGGCCATAAGAAAAAAAAAAACACACCTATATTTCCGCTAGAATAAATAAAGAAAATTGTGTTTTGCATCAAGTATTTCGTGTTTCATATAATTTTTACCTTTCTAAACATAATTATTAATAATTATGGTTTGTAACTACTATTATATATATATATATATATATATATATATATATATATATATATATATAATTAAGTTTATTTTTTTAATATCACTTAAAAATTTACTCCACAAATATTAGTTACTGTTATAAAAATTTTAAAGCATTATAATAATTATTAAGAAAGAAATACAACGTGGTCTTAAAATATGTGAATCATTTATCATGTAAGTATAATTACTACTAGTGTTAAATTCGTTTAATATATTATTGTAATTTTTTATTAATTTAAATATGTAATGAGAGATAAAATAGGAATAAAATTTAAATATCCTCTTATAATATAATATAAGTCAGGGATAAAATGATTTTAAGCACTAATATTTTTTGTAATTTCAATATATTTTAATAATTAATTTATTTAATTAGATATATTTTTTTAATATAATAAATAGAAAATAATAATAATAAATGTGTGGTCCAGGTGAGTCTCTCACTCACTCCCATAAAACCCTCTTCCCATTTCCACAACTCTCTCACTCTCTCACTCACTCTCACTGCACACAACACATTGCATTCCATTACTTTACCAAACCATTATCAATCACCAATGTCAAGTTCAGCAAGAAAACTAACCTTCAACACCGTCTCCGTCAGTTTGGGCTGCGGCACCTGCAGGAGGCCCAAGCTTCTCCGTCACATATTCCACCCCAAACGTCGCCCCAAGAGGCCCACCTTCCGAGCCCAAACCCATCACTGGTCGCAAGACAGAGACGACACTACTACCACCGCCACCACCAGTACCACCACCACCACCACCTTCTCTCCGTGCCATGTCGACTCTTCCGCGCAGTTCTGCGACTACGCCAAGAGCGTGCGGGGGTTCGGCCGCGTGGGGAGCGAGGGCGTGGCGGTGGAAAAAGACTCCGACGACCCTTACCTCGACTTCCGGCACTCCATGCTCCAGATGATACTCCAAAACGAGATTTACTCCAAAGACGATCTCAGAGAACTTCTCAACTGCTTCCTCCAGCTCAATTCACCGGACCACCACGGCGTCATCGTCAGAGCCTTCACCGAGATCTGGAACGGCGTTTTCTCCGTCAGCTCCGGCGCCACCGCATTCCACCGCAACCGTAAGACTCGTGACTTTTAGCCGCTCCCACGCGCCTCGCCAATCGTGTAATAATAACATTGTAACGATAGTAAGGTAGTTTAGTTCCTTAGTCACTAAGTAGCGCTTTGTTTGGATAAATCTGTGACCGGAAGAAAATATGAAGTTCTCTGGTAAAATCAATTTATGCACTTTTTTTTTCTTTTACAAAAAAGAGAATTTCTTAAAAATTTAGTGCATGACTTGATTTTAAACCACGAGAATAAAATTAATTATTAATTTTCTTATTTTCCTCCATTTATCCGAACACGTGTTTTAGACATGTTTATTGAAGTACTATATTTGTAAGTTCAGATATTTGTAACGTTGTATTCTGTGGCGCGTTTGGATCTCAACCAACTTATTCTGATTGTTTCGCTTTTGTTAGAGTGCCATTATTCTCGTTTCCATATAAGAAAATATTCATCTTTTCACCCTTTTCTATTTTTTATATCTGAAACCCGCGATAAAAAAAAAAATCAGAAACAAAAGAAACTTAAAAGTGTCCGTTTAAAAAAGATATAAATAAAAAAGTGTTTTTAAGAATTTGATGTATATGTGTCATAACCCAATTGCTTTTATTTGGAAATAGACATGTTTATCGTATCTCCATTTTATTTTTATAATGACTGAAAGAGCCACAACAATGAGAAACAAGAAAATATAAGAACAACAATTACGAAATCACAATAAGACAGCTGTGTTGTTTGGATGAAATAAAAAAATTTAAATAAATTATTTATTATAGTTATTTTAGTTTTCTTTCTCCAAATAATCGAGAAAAGTCATGTCATATATCTTAAAATAAAAAAAAAAATCTTTACCTTCTCTTCTTACATGATTAAAAACCCTCTAAGATTCTTTCAGCTAAAAAGCCTTGAGTTTCTTGCATTAACCACTTAATACTCTTTCTGGTTCACACATAGCACAGTTAAAGATTAGTTGAGAGTTATGAAGAAGACGAAATACAGTCGTTGAAGAAAAATGAGATGACGTTGAAAGAGAAGAGAAGTTGTTATGTGTATATTTTTCCGTTTTGGAAGCAGTGAGCGTGCGGATGAGCGAATCCATGGCGTAGAGATTTTGGTCAAAAATGGATGCGAGCTTTGGAGTTGCAAAAACTGAAGGCATTGGGATTTGAATCAAATAATAAGAAGGGTCCAAGTTGGGAGAGACAGAAGGTTTTAATGGCATTGAGTGACACGAGAATAGAAATTTTGGTGACAGAGCTTGCATGCACCATTTCCCATGTTCCCATTAATCCTTCTCTTCTCCGTACTCTTTGTTTTTAGTATACTTGCCAGTTGTGTGAATCAATTCTCTCTTCTTCTATCCAAGTACTATATTTTTTCTCTGCATTTTCTCACCCTTTCCATGCATTTACTTCTTCTTTCTATTTACTTTCCCATTCATACTCTCTATTAATATTTACAGTCTCTCAGGGAGGTAGGTTAACGGCCTTCATCACCTTCACCACTCATTTATGTCTCTGCTTTCTTCATTCATTAGAATATCTCTGAATCCTGATATTAACAAAACCATATCACCAAACCCTTCCTGCATTTTGTTTACTTTAACAGAAGCTGCAACGTCATGAAATCAAACCCTCTCAAGCAGAGAAACAGAGAGTATCAATATTTGTTTACTTAACATCAGAACATGTATATTTTTTTTTTCTATTAATTACATTTTTAGTTTCTGCTAAATTTAGATTATGAAAGTCAAATTCATTTATTTCTCAGGTTTTAATTTCTTTTAGTTTATATACTTAAAAAATAATAATTATAGTTCTTTTAATTTAATAATATTAATATTTTAAAATTTATTAAAGGATGCCGGCAGTTGTCGTGTCGCACCCGTGTGTATATATTTTTTAAATATACGGTTATATTATATTAGTAGGTGATGATAGTGTAATATTATTAAGTTATAATATATAAAATAAAATTATATTTATTAAAAATAAAGTGAAATATGTAAGAAAATATGAGAGAATAATTGTTGATAAATAGAGAAAAAGAGAAGAGTAGAAATAGACGATTATAAAAAGGTTTGTAAAAGTAACTATCAATTTTCAAAAATTTTATAAATAATTATATTTTAAAGGGTAAAATTGGTATTTTGAGATGTGAACACAAAAGAGGAAATCTTCTTTATATATTGTTATAGATTCTAGATCGGTAATAAAATTAAAATATATCAAATTATACGAATAGTCCAAATATTTTAAAACGATTATATTTATTTATTTTTAAAATTTAAAAATTAAACGGTATAAAATCAATTTTAATTTCATATTAAAATTTAAAAATTAAGAACATGTTTTATTTTTTTTATAAAATAAACTTGTCTTAGTCGACACATGTATGTATGTATATGTTCATACGAATTTATATCTTTGGTTAAAACATCACAAATAGTACATCCGATCGTAAAATAACCGTACTAAGTTGAAAAAAATAAATAAAATAAGTAATATATAAAAAGAAAAAGAATCACAAATATATTGTATTTTAAAAAGTAAAAATCAGTGAAAATCAACATATTATAAAAACAAAATAAAAAAATATAATATAAAAATACAATAGAAAAACCAACAGAAAATCTAAATCTTTGACTCGTAAACTATGAATTACAACTCTTTCTAAAAGACACATAGTCTTCAGGAAAATATTATATGGCCACACCCTTGAAAATATCTAACAAAATAATAATATTTTTACTTTTCTTATTGATTTATCGCAGATTTGTTTTATATTTTAAAACAAAAATGTCGTATCATTGTTGATGAGTAGATGTTTAATAGAAAATGGAAGTTTGTGTATACTTAGAAAAATAGAGTTTTTTTTTATCTTTTGTTTGTTGCATGGTCCTGATTGAAGAACTGAAAGAGGAAAAGGCATAGGTGCAGATTTGAGTGAGTTCAATCTTCAAATGACAAAGAAAAAAAACCAGAAAAAGATGTGGCTTCAAATATGGTCAAAGGATGGTGAACTCTGTAGATGGTAGTAGTAGTGAACACATGGTGGACCATTATTATTGAAAACAAAATCCAGAACATAATAACTTTCTGGGATAAAGATATGCAACTAAGTTAGCAAATACTAGCTGTGAAGAGAAACATGTTCCTATTTTCCACAGCATATGTTTCTTTAATGATGCAATTTTATAACTATAATTCCACACCCAAACTCCATCTCAGAAACATGTAGGTTCTATCTCAGGAACATGATTAAGGTTATTAAGCCTCTGAAAAAGACTCAATACACCATTCTTTTCATAGTGGGGAACATCTTTGTACTTTTGTAGGGCACAATTAACATGATTTGTTACGAGTTATATCAGAAACAAAGAGAGCTAACAAAAGTTACACACAAAGATGTTATGTATTATTATTCAATGAAGAGTTCAAAGAAATGCTCAGAGTATGTTTCTGAACACTAATCTTAATCACCTCTGTTCTCCCTCAATTGATAACTAATCATGATTTTAAAAACCTTTTGTGGTTGCTAAGATAATGGGAGTTGCAAGCAAATACCGTTAGAAATCAAAGTGTCAAGTTTCACATTGGCTAAAAATAAAAAAGTAGAGCACTATATAAAGATAAAAACTCATAAACTCATTGTGTTAAGATTTTGGGTTGAGAGTGATGTCAATTCTTTATGTGATTAAGCTCAAATCTCATTGGTATTATATCTTGTTAGGATGACTAGAAATGAGAAAGTGGAGCACTATATAAGAATAAAGACTCATAAATCCATTGCCTTAATATTGTATCTCTATAGTAAAACCCCTGCACCAGTGCTAGGCTCTGCTTGATTTTGTGGAAACTTGTACGATTTAGAAATACATGCTAATTTTGCTGCTATTCAAACATTTGTTATTGGATTTCACCAATAAGCAATTTTTGAGTTAGATGAGTGTTTATTCTATTTTTCTTTTTTGAATAGTTCTCCCTCTGTTTTACTTGCTTTTCAGTTTTATCAGCTTTTGTTAAACACATTGCTATTGGCAAAAGTTTAATTTCTATGTAAATAAAGCTTTTTGCGAATAAGTTGACTTACTTGTTGCTTTACACAATCAACAATATATTTTATAAAGTCACATATATATTTTTTTACCGTATATTCAAAATAGACAAAAATACTAATACATTAACTGTTTAGAAGGACTAACGCATCAACGACAACTATGATATATTTAGTTTTATTCCATTTAAGTTTACCTAACATTCTATAAACAAAATAAAAAAAATCATTTTTCATAAATCAATTAAAAATATTTTGGTACTTTTTGGATAGATTTTCAGAAACAAATAGAATACATAATGTATGACTTATTGGAGTGTGTGATCACATTATGCACGTAAAGGACATTATGATTTAATAATTGAAAGCCTAGGAAGTTATCATGTATGATTTATTTCTAGTATATTATATTTTGTGTATTTTATCTCGTAAATATGCTTCTTTAAAATTTTTTATAACACACATAATGATAAGTAGTTTATCATGCATGGTTCATCATGTGTCTTTAAGAAGAAGAAAAACTACCAATGGAGGAAGGAAAATTTGTTAATTTGACTACTTCTCTTAGGAATAAGAAGAATCAGGTTAATTAGAAGGGAACAGTGTTTGCTAAGCTAGTTATAAAGGAGTGCAAGTGTTTCTCCTATAACAAAAAAAAGAGAAGGAACACGTGAATACAGAACTCTCAAAGGTTTAGAATTGACTAGAGAAGAAAGGTAATTATTTTGCTTTTTTGTTATCAATATAATATGACTAGTATTAATCATAACACATGGTGGATTGATTATGGAACTGCAATCTATGTTTGTAATACCATATAGGATATGCAAAACCTAAGGAGACCAATGGGAAGTGAACATTGCATCTATTCAAGAAGCAATATGAGTTCGCATTTGGAGGCCATTGGTACATGCAATTTAGTTTTAAGCAATGGTTTATTTTTGTGTTTAGGAAAAAGTCTTTTGCGTTCCTAATTTTGATAAAAACTTAATTTCCAATTTGCAATTTGCACCTTTGGGTGTTTCCTTTAATTTTATGGAATATGATTTTACTTTGTTGAATAGAAAGTTGTTGGTGTTTTTGAATTGTGTGATGGTCTTTACTCCATTAAATTATAAATTATAGTACTTATAGTTTAATGCATGTTTCTACTAGGTTAAAACAATGTCTTCTGAATCAGATTTCCTCTATGTTATTGGAGATTGGAATATATCTCCATTAAGAGAATCAAGCGATTAATAAATGATGAAGTTCTTGTACCTTTTAGTTTGCTTATTTCGAGACTTGTATGGATTGCATTAAGGGTAAGCAAACTAACAAATCCAAAAAAATTGGTGCTAAGAGGAGTTGAAACATACTAGAAATAATTCATACATATATTTATGAAATTTGAGATATTTCATCACCTTTATAAGTGATTACTCACAATATATGTATCTTTACTTGCTTTGTTGTAAGGATGAAGTTTTAGATGCCATTAAAGTTTTTAAGGCTAAGTAGATTTAAAGTGCATAAAGCAACTTAAGATGGTGAGATTTGATAGAGGTAGAGAGTATTATGGTAAATATACTATGAGTGGACGAACACCTAGTTCTTTTGCGAAATTTCTTCAAGAACATGAGATTGTTGTCCAATACACTATGTTTGGTTCATTGAATCATAATTGTGTGGCAAAAATAAGAAATAGAATTTTAATTGATATGATGATAAGCATGAGAGTCATGCAAAGCTTTCTAATGGGTTATGCAGATATAAGTTATTTATCATATCTTCACAATGGTCGATCACAAATAGAATATTTGTTCATATGCAGTGACATAACAATTTCATGGTGATCTATGAGACAAACCATAATAGCTACATCGTCAAATCATGCAGGAATTTTAACATTACATAGGACAAGTCATGAATGTGTTTGGTTAAGGTCTATAATTCAACATGTGCGACAAACTTGTGGTCTATATAAGGAAAAATAGAATCATTAACCATATATGAAGGCAATATTGCATGCATTTCTCAATTGAAAGAATGATATATTAAAAGTGACAAAACAAAACATATTCTTTCAAAATTATTTTTCCACTAATGATCTTCAAAGAAATAGTGATATAGAGATTCAAAAGATTCATTCATGTGAAAATCTGATAGATTTATTTACAAAGTCTTTGTCAAGGTGAACCTTTGAGCAATTGATTCACAATATTGAACTTCGTCATCTTAATGATGTAAGTTTACATGAGGAGATAAATAGAATATGTGATGAATAATATCATATTAAAGAATAAAGAATGATGTACTTTTTTCCTTCACTAGATTTTTATCCAAAAGGGTTTTTCTTAGTACATGAGGGAGATAAATAGAAAATGTGATGAATAATATCATATTGAAGAATCAAGAATGATGTACTTTTTTTTTTCATAGATAGATTTTTATCCCAAAGGATTTTTATTAGTAAGGTTTTAACGAGATACATTCTCTAACCAATGGACACCCAAGGGACATATGATTGATTACTATTGATGTTATTTACATTGTTTTCATTAACTATTGTAACCCTTGAGTTGTATCCTTAGAAAGAGTATTATGAGGACATTGAATGATTTGCATAGTAAGTAAAGAAGATGGTAGTTGTGTAGTAGAAGAAGATGAGATGAAATCAATTTATAGTTCCTACTTCACTCAATCTATATAATTACTACTATCTATATTTGCATATATTGTATCACAATCCAAAATCTCAAAAACTAATTATCAATATATTTGTTAAATCATGTGAATACGACACTTGTTGATACTACTATGTATTCGTGTACGTGCTAGAGAAATGATTGTTGATAAAAAGTCATCATAGTAATACACAAACAAAACGCACAGAAAAGTGTTCTCCCATTCTCTCTTCTTCCTTTTTCTTTTTCTTCTTCCCATTATTAGTTTTATTTCATAACATAAAAGAATAAAGTGATTTTTATAAAGTATTTAATTTTTCTTTCCTTTGAAAATTTAAAATACTCACTCAGAAAAAACTAAGCAAGACAAATATCACACTTTAGTATTTATGAACATTTGAATGTGGAGCATAATATAATAGGAGAGAGAGTTGAGCTGCAAAATTTGTTCCTAAAGAATTTCACCTAATTTTATAAATCGAAGTTAATTTTAAAGTATACTTTTTAAGCATTCATCCGTATAGGATTAGTTCAAAAATATGTAATACATTTTAGTTTGATTTGTAAAAGGATTAATAGAAAATGTGATTGCAATTTTTGTGACAAGAATAGTATGGGCTGGTACACGCATAGTAAAGATAAAGAAGCATTTGTGAGAGCAGTAGAATAAAACAAATTGGTACGTAAGGCTTTGTCACAGTTCTCGTGGAAACAAATCTTCTTGGAAAATGAAGGTCCCAATGTTAGGTCATTATCTCACTAATTACTAGACGCAATTTCATTATTGTCTTAAAGTTTGCATTCCATTCCCCAAAGCTCTTCAAAATTCACACTCAAAAACCTCTGCACTGTCTCTTTATTTCTCAGACAAAATTCAACAGTTCTCGCTTCATTTTTATTCTGCACACCAGTTTCCCAGTTTCAACAACCCATTTTCTTATTTATCCTAAAAATGCAATTTGATTCTAGTTTTTTAACTGTAACGTGATTTGGTTTTTATTCTTATTTCAAATTTTAATTATGTTATATCTTCGTATTTAAGAAATGTATAAATATATAATTATTTTTGTCCAACTATATTAATTATTTTTTGATGTGATAATAACGAATCACATTAACATTTTAAGACATTATCAGGAAAAAAAACTTGTGGGTTGTATCAATCGCAATTCGTTCTTTATTGTCACACCAAAATTCTGTAAACACCTTCGAATAAAAAGAATTATATATAAACTTTTGAACAATAATAATCTTTTTTTTTTGCACTTTACTCTTCAATAATGCTTCAATAATTTATTAATACAGACTTTGCTAATTATTTATATATTTAATGAACTCAATATAACTAATTTGGTTTAGTGAGTTTAGAGTCTTAATGCATGTAAGATTTTCCCTTTTCATTAGTGTCTCTAATGACTTTCGTTATATGAACTGCTTTAAAAGATTTCCTATCATATTTTCCATAACTAGAATTACAAAAAAATGTTTTCTCGTATTCAATAATTATGTAATCTTGTTCTTTCTGTAATAACCAAATTTTATATCATAATATATCCTCATTACTGCTACTTTCTGTTGTCCTCTAAAAGTTTACCACTGTATAAAAAATTGGATGTATAGTAATATAATAAAACTTGTTAGCAACTTTGACAACCATGTTTTTTTCACTCATAAAAGTTGAATATAATTATAAAAAAAACAAGTTTAAAGCAACTCGAGAATAGAAATGAACACTTATTAAACATTTGCGCTAACTAATGTTGTTGGAGGATAGAAGGTACTATATTCTAAGAATCTTCAATAT
>Ga0214545_1000682_pt1 | contig 57110 bp, 32 predicted proteins | sample CNSS4metaG_FD_160064 | JGI IMG/M metagenome (GOLD analysis project Ga0214545, IMG submission 160064) | Root nodule microbial communities from cowpea collected in UCLA plant growth center, Los Angeles, California, USA - CNSS4 | ecosystem: Host-associated > Plants > Roots > Nodule | place: USA... | reverse complement strand
CCAATTCCAACCCACTAAAAATCCTAGGGTTTTCTGTCTTTCATATGCACTAAGACTATCTTTGAGGGTATGCCACCGTTAGATACAATGATGCCATGCGAGTTGCTGCCGTCGAGGTCTGTTGACTTCTCTCTCATCCTTTGCGGGGTAGTGAGAGACACCACGGCAAGAGAAGCCACCGCGAGAGAGGCCGCCGCAAGAGGCACCACCGCGAGAAAGGCCGCCGGCGCCACTGCAAGAGGTGTTGCAGCAAGAATCGCAGTCGTGAGAGGTGTCATTGTGAGGAACATCTGTCTCTGTGAATGCTACAATTCGGATCGATTCGGAACGATTCATGCGATTCGAAGTCCGAATCGTACGATACGAACACGATACAGGAACAAAAACGATTCATCAAACGATTCGTATCGTGGAGTTGTTGAATCGTTTCGTATCGTACGATTCGTATCGTGAATCGTACGATACTTACTACCATGCTTTACACTATTAAGATTGATGATTGCAAGAGTCCATTTGGATCTAGATGTTATTCCATCGTTCCAAATGTTAACAAATGGATTTTGGACCATCTTCGTAAGAGTCCCCCTATTCCACTTCTTTCAAGCTTGGTCAAACAGACTTAGTACATCAATATTACATGACATTTACAACGCTAGCAAATTGTGTAAATGGTGTAGTGCTAGAAGCACTATTAGATTGCTTATTAGCAGTCTCAAACAAGATATACATTGAGACATAATTGCTCAAGCTCTAACCTCTAGTTCATACAGTTTCTATCTGATGCAATCAATCGTTGCATAGAAATGTATCTATGTTGCTTTACCTACGAGAATAAGGACTGGACAAAGTTCTTACCATGGACAGAATTTTAGTATAACAAGGCCTATCACGTGAGCAACAGGATGGTACCATTTAGACTCACATATGGAAGAGATCCTCCCCGTGGTGCTTAAATATGATTCAAAATCCAACTCTTCACTTGACATTCACGATTTATTGCAACAATGTGACGTCATTCTGGCACAATTAAAACAATTTGATTAAGGCACAATAGTGTGAAAAGGTTTTTGATCATAAGAGGCAAGAAATGGAATTTGAGATTGGAGATATGGTTTCAGTCAAGTTGCAACCATATACAAAAGATTCTTTAGTTTTGCAAAAGATCAAAAGTTAAGGTTAAAATACTTTGGGTTGTTTCCAATCATTCAACATGTTGGCCAAGTAGTTTACAAGCTATTAATGACATGTTATCCCAAGATTCACCGAGTTTTCCATTGCTCACAATTGAAGCTCTGTCATGGTGGTGATAATCGACTTTATGTTCCCCTCTCCATGGTAACTAATGAGATTGGTCCTGTTATGCAATCATTATCAATACTACTGCATTCACGCATCATTCTCAAAGAGGGACAACGTGTGACAAGTTCTCCTGCAATGGGAAGGCTTTGACGAGTCTCAAGTCATGTGGAAAGATTACGTGATCAAGGAAAACAACCCAAATTTTAACCTTGAGGACAAGGTTGATTTTAATGGAGAAGGAAATGTAACTGAAGAAGAAGCGACGGGGGCAATTAAGGAAGCAAAACATGCTGAGTAGGCTACAGTTAGTGGGTTGGAACACATGGAAAGTGATCTTAACGGTGCAGGAATCAGAAGGAGCATGAGCACAAGAATAATGAATTCTGATTTGAAGAAATTTGTGTGTGACAACAACTAATTATATAAGTTTTGGCTTTTTTGGGGGAGGGGTGGATGTGATGATTCTGCTTCTCTCTCTTCAGTGTCGTTCTGCTGCTTGGTGTTTTCTGATCATGGAAATACACAACCACGTTTCTTATTCATACAAATCCTATACTCAGTTTATTGCAATTTCTTTTATGACATAAAATAAAGTTCTTAATTTGAGTGCAAATTCATACAAGTATACACTCTCAAACCAAACCCAGGAACATGGAAATCCGTAGAGAAAATTGAAAAATGCCGTAATCATCTAATAGACTAATACTAATCCAAAAACTTGACTGTAATAGTTATAGATTGCATTTCTTAAACTCACCATTGACAATGTTATGCCCTCAAGAGCAAGACTTGAAAGGAAGACATCCCGGAAATTTTTCAGATCATCCATAGCATCAGGGTCTACATAGTAAATCTGTCCATAGTTATATACGAGCATGAATTACCAAAAGGTAAATAATAAATAACGACAAAAGTAACAAAAACTGTGTTTTTGTTAAAAGTTGATGCAAATGCAAAGAAGTGACCTAGCTTAACATAATGAAACCAAAATAGTAAAAGCAGAAATTATATAAAGTAAACAGAAAGAATTGAAACAGTAAGGGTTTCACAAACCATTGTAGGTGAATCCTTGAATTCATCATGAAGAAGTTGATTGTCTGTATCTTTTTCATCGGTGTCAATGAAGTTAGCAGTAAGTCTCTCAACTTCTTTTAGGGCAACCAGCCACCTTCGTAGCAACTGAACTCTCTCTATCCCTCTACATGAAATAGAAACTTCTTCTAACCGTTTTACTGTGTGTCTGAAGCTTTGCATGTTCCGAGTCACCTTTTCATTAAAACCATTCATATTTTAGACACACATTTAAGAAAAAGGAGAAAGCTTAAATACACTACTTATGATTTTTACTATTCTTCTATTATAATTGATGTTTTATTTATATAAATTGCATAATCCAATAAGGTAGACTTTTATTGTACTCTAATTTCGAGAGAAAAACACCAAACAAATAATACTTCAGGGGATTTATCTAAATTTTGTCCCGGGAAAGAGCTTAACAGGCAAGCACTATGAGCGAAAACTTTCAATCAACAAAAATCATCCTTAATTTCGTTTTATGATAATATTATTGTACAAGTTAATACCATTTGTCATTGAGATGGTTGTGCATGGAATATTTATTCAGGAGATAAAGACCCCAAAAACAACTAAAATTAAAACTGTAGAACACGACCCTTTTAAGGCCCAACCCTGAGATTTCTTACACGGTAAGGTACCATAGCAAGGTGAAAACTTTCTCTCTAACCCAGAATAAAAAACCAAAAGGGCAAAGGAAGATTGAAAGTTTCAGGGAAAGGGGTACTTACAATGCGGTCCTGAATAATTTTGGCGCCGCCAGCGACGGCGTTGCTTGCATGGAGCACGACGGAGTCGGTGTAGGTGCGAACGGCACGTCGGATATTGGTTTGGCCACCTTCCACCGCCTTGTTTACCGCCGATCTTACCCATGACATTCTTCTTCAGACTTCGCCAACTTTTTCTTCTTTACTTTTCTTATATATTTGAATATGTATATACTTGTAATGTTTCCCTGTGTATTGGTGTGTAGGTACCTGTGAAATGAAAAAGGGAAAAGAAAGTGTTTTCTGTTTGTTCCTGTTTTTTTATGAAGAAAAAGAAAATGGAAGTTGAGGGTGATGGTTACCGTGGCACGTGTGAAAAATGTTGCGATGACGAGGAGAGAAGAGGGAAGAGAGAGAAGTAACGAAAGAAAGAAGAAGTCAGCTTTTGGTGGCATGAATTTCGGAAGAAGAAGTACTGTTTTTCCTAAATCCATTTTTGTTCTTCGTTTATGTGCCTTCGAGTTTATTTATTTTACAACAGTTATTTAAAAAAAAATAAAGTAATAGTAATTATGATAATACATGTAAAGGAAGTGATTTTTTTCTATAGACGTGCTCGAACAGAAATATAAAAAATATTCACACTAATATGGTTTAGTAATGACACGAGTAAGAAATGATAAAATGTATTTTTACCAAAAACCGAAATTAAGTAGTATTTTAACCATTTGAATTTATATTCTACATATTAATTAATTAGTTATAAAGCAAAGTGTCATATCCTAATGTATTCTATTGATTTCAATTTCTTCTCGATGTTTTTTAATTTTCAATTAAAGCTTCTTCTTTTTTAATGTGATATATTCCATCAAATTATTCATAACCATGTTAATTGTATAAGTGAGATGGGTAACACGATAGTGGTATAATTGTTATTGTTAAGATGAATATTCATGATTTATTTAAATTTTAAATTTTAAAAATGTTTTTTGTTTGAAAATGACTTCATTTTAATTTTGGAATGGTCGGAAAATGAGAATCATTGTCTTTAGGATTGTGCGAGCACCGGAGGGGACAATTTGGTGGTCTATGGTTGATATAGATTCGTAGCGAAGTCAATGGAATTTTGGTTGAGGCTTTTCTTCTTCCTGCGCGTTATTTTCTTTTCTTTTCTTCTTTTTCTTTTCTTTCTGCATTCCATAAAATTGGTAATCCTCAACACTGTTCTGCATTAAACTTATAATAAAAATTTTACATTTTTTATTAATATTTTCTGGACTAAATATATTGGAAAATATTTTTAGATCAGAAAATATCTTCTAAAATACTTAATTTAATATATTAAAAAATATATTTTTAAGTGAATATTCCGATAAATATTTATAAATTAAAAATATAGTCTGAAGCAACTATTTTATTTATTTTTCAGAATGAATATGTAAAAAATATTTCCATATTCAAAAATACTAAAAAAAAAGGAAAGTAGTAAGACATGGTTTGTATCTGCATATCAGAGTAAGACATGAAGTTAAAATTAACTACATCGTTGAAGTTAATCGAATCTCAATGTGAAGGGATAAAGTCTCAATGTGAAGGGATAAGGAAAATGTCATTTAAATGGCTTTAGAAAAACCTATTTTTGTTGACAAACAAGTTTCTTTGGATAAACACTCTTTGTATTCAGATTTGTTGTATTTTGAAATGAAGCACTACATGCTCCTTTTATAAACTTCTGAACATGATCCTTCAACTACATTCATTAAATATAACCACTACCTAACTCACAATTAATGAACTCTATTGCATGCTTAAGCTAGACCCACTCTCAACTTTTTTGCACTCTCCTAGACAATTATAACAACTTCCAACTACCAACATTTAAGTTTACCCAACAAAATCCCCCCGTAAACTTAAATGCTCTTCTTGTCCTTCATTCCAAGTATCATCTTGTTCTCGAACAGAGAGGATGGCAGTGGCTTTGTAAACAAATCTGCAGCTTGTGCTCGACTTTCGACATGCTCCAACTCTACATTTCCTTCTTTCACTTGTTCTCGGATGAAGTGAAATCGAACATCAATGTGCTTGCTTCTCTCATGATTGACCGGGTTCTTTGCCAATTCAATGATCGACTTGTTATCAACTCGGATCATAGTCCCCTTTTCTTGCTTCAATTCCAGTTTGCGTAGAAGGTTTCTAAGCCAAACTGCATGGCAGACACTCCAGGATGCTGCAACGTACTCTGTTTCACATGTTGACAGTGTTACAATGGGTTGTTTCTTTGAAAGTCAGGTGAACGTCGTGCTCCCTATGAAGAATACATATCCAAACGTGCTTTTTCGGTCATCAACATCTCCACACCAATCACTGTTTGAGTAGCCGACTAGTCGGTAATCATCCGTTCTAGTATACATCAGGCCTAGTGACATTGTTCCTCTCACGTACCTTAGAATTCTCTTTAGGGCCTTCCAATGAGTATACCTTGGTTCCTCCATATACCGACTTGTTATTCCTACACTCAGCATTAAATCTGGTCTGTATTTGTAAGATACCTGAGACTTCCAATCAGACTTCGGTATTTGCTCGCATCAACTCGGTCTCCATCTGCATACTTAGAAAGTTTTGTGCCCATTTCTATAGGAATGGAAACTGGGTTGCAACTTGTCATCTTAAACTTCTTCAAGACCTCCTCAGCATACCTTTCCTGCGACATAAAGATATCGTCCTTCCCATGAATGACTTCCAAACCAAGGAAATACTTCATAAGACCTAAGTCGGCCATCTCGAACTCCTTCTTCATCACTTCTTTAAATGTTTCAATTAGCTCAGCATTATTCCCTGAGAAGATAAGGTCATCAACATAGAGGGCAATGAACATCACATCTTCTCCTTTCTTCTTTATGTAAAGAGCATGTTCATAAGGGCACTGCTCATATCCATTCTTCTTGAAGTATGTGTCAATTCTTTCATTCGTGGAGCTTGCTTCAAGCCATAAAGTGCCTTCTTCAATCTCAACACTTTCTTATTTTCGCCTTTTCGCATGTTTTCGAGTGGTTGTTCAACATATACTTCCTCCTCCAAGACTCCATTCAGAAATGTTGACTTCACATCCATCTGCAAGATTGTCCATTTTTGTTGAGCTGCTAAGGAAATCAACAACCTGATTGTTTCCATCCTCATCATTGGAGCGAATACTTCGTCATAGTCTATTCCTTCCTTCTGCTTTATATCGCTCGACTTCACCATCAACATTTGTTTTCTTCTTGTACACCCATTTTACGCCAATAGGCCGAGCTCCTTTGGACAGATCAGTTAGCTCCCACATGTTGTTGCGTTCGATTGTTCCAATCTCCTCATTCATCGCCTTTTGCCACTTCTCCTCATGTACAACCTCTTCAAAGCTCAAGTCTTCTGAATCTGCCAAAAAACATATAACATGTACTTCATCAGTCGAGTTGTATATGTCTTGCAAGTTTCGCGCTCTAGGCTGTAGAGGTTCATCTTCTTCATCAGAAGTCTCATGATCTCTCACAACTAGTGGTATATCTATTTCCAAGCTTCTAGACTCCTTCTCCAAGTAGTTCCACTTCCACTCGCTCTCTTCATCAACTTGAACATCTCGACTCATAATCATTTTCTTTGTTATTAGGTTGAACAACTTATACGCCTTGGTTTTTTCATCGTACCTAATAAACACGTACTTCTTGCTCTGATCTTCAAGTTTGGTCCTTTGTTGAGTTGGAACATGACCATAAGCAATGCTGTCAAACACTTTGAGGTGAGACACACTCGGCTTTCTTCCACTCCAGACTTCTTGCGGTGTTTTCTCGTTCAGCTTGGCATGTGGACATCTATTTTGCACATAGATGGCACATTGCACTACTTCTACCTAGAACTCCTTAGGCACGTTCTTGTTTTTCAACATTGTTCGAACCATGTCAAGAATGGTTCGATTTATCGTCTCAACTACTCCATTCTGTTGGGTGAGTATGGTGCTGTCAGAAATCTCCTTATTCCTTGCTCCTCACAATACTTCATGAGCTCGGATGAGATGAACTCGCTTCCTCGGTCAGACCTAACATATTTGATAGGCATGACAGTCTCTTTTTCAACCATTGCTTTAAACCTTTTAAACACTTGGAACACCTCGAATTTCTCCTTCAAAAATACACCCATGTTTTTCTTGAAAAATCATCTATGAAAGAAATGAAATACATTTTCCCACTGAAAGATTCAAGGGTAATGAGTCCACAAATGTTTGTGTGAATTAATCTGAGTTGTTCCTTTGCCCGGTACTCGACAGTCCTCGAAAATGAGGTCCTCGGATGCTTTTCGAGCACACACTCTTCACAAAATTTCTTTTCAAACTCCACAGTCGGGAGTCCTCGCACCATCATCTTTTTCACCAACTTTGCCAACCCACCAAAATGCAAGTGGCCAAACCGAAAGTGCCACATCATAACTTCATCCTTCACGTCAAGTTTCAAGCACCTCTCTTGGACTATTTTCAAGTTCAGCTTGTACATCCTGTTCTTCTTCATCTCTACTCGAGCAATCAATCGATCCAACTTGTCTTTCAAGTATGTACTCGGTCTTTCATCAGAACCGAGTAGTCTTTCTCTATAGGTTGGGTACATAGTACACGTCTTTGATTTCTCCAACTCGATTGTTCTTTTGCAGGTACTAGATTGTACATTGGCCTTTTATTGCCACCTTTGATGCATCTCCAAATGATATGTGTCCAGTCTCAACTTTGGTGAGCTCCTTAAAAATATTCTTGTCCCCGCACATGTGGTTGTTTGCTCATGTATCAAGGTACCAAACCAAGTTGTCAGAACAACTCGGACTTACCTCGGCACCTAATCTCCTGGACATCATTAATACTTCTTCTTCCTCGACATCCTCAAAAAGGAAGTTTGTTTCCTTCTTGCTTTCAAATCGGCAGTCTTTCACGAAATCTCCAACCTTCCCACAATTGTAACATTTAACTCCTGAGTAGCAGTCTTTGGCAAAATGGTCGTACTTCCCACATTTGAAGCACTCAACTCCTCAGTTGCTCGACTGACCTCCTCGACCTGTACCACCACGACCTCCACCTTGCCCTCGGCCACACCAGTTTTGTTGGACGACCTGTTCTTGACCTCTTTCATATCCTCCTCTGCCTCTACCACCTCGGCCTCGAGTGTTCTGAGTATAAGGAACCTTCTTCTCCCTAATGGTTGTCTTTGCTTGGAGTGCTTGATTAAAGGACTCCTCCTCCTTCTTCTTTCTCCGCTACTCATGTGCTTCAAGCGACCCGGCAAGCTCTTCCACCGAGAGTAGTGTCAAGTCCTTGGATTTCTCTATTGCGCAAACTATATTCTCGAAGTCGTCGGTTAACAACCTCAAGATTTTCTCCACCACTCGGCAAGCGGGCAATGTCTCTCCATTTCTACTAAGCTGATTCACTACAGTCTCAACTCGGGAGACGTACTTGACAACCCCTTCATCTTCCTTCATCCTCATCCTTTCAAGCTCTCCTTTGGGAGTTTGAAGTCGAACTTGCTTCACACGATTATCCCCTTTGTAGGCCTTCTCTAGAATATCTCACGCTTCTTTTGAAGACATAGCATTTGCTATCTTCTCAAAGCTGGACTCATCAACAGCTAGGTACAACACGTACAAAGCCATTTATTCCTTTGCTCGTGTTGCTTTTAACATAACAAGCTAGGCTATCGTCATTCCTCCAACGTCCTCTGGTTCTTGGTGCCCATTTTCGACCACCTCCTATACTTCTTGGGAACCAAGGAGAGCCTTCATCTGCAGGCTCCAGTTATCATAGCCGACACCTTTTGATAACTTCGGCAGGGGCATGTTGTTAGCTAAGCTGGCCATCTCGATCAAACTCTTTAACTCTCTGATACCAATTTGTTGACAAACAAGTCTCTCTGGATAAACATTCTTTGTATTCAGATTTGTTGTATTTTGAAATGAAGCACTACATGGTCCTTTTATAGGCCTCTGGACATGACCCTTCAACTATATTCATTAAATATAACCACTACCTAACCCACAATTAATTAACTTTATTACATGCTTAATTAATGCTAGACCCACTCTCAACCTTTTGCACCCTCCTAGACAATTATAACAACTTTCAACTACCCACATTTAAGTTTATCCAACAACTTTTGATTTCAAGTCCTTGGTTGGGATAGTTAGATGGTAGATGGGAGAGTTTTAGAATTAGGGAACATATTTTTTTTGTGGAATTTACATATTTTGATGTTTTTTCAGTTTGAGTATGGTTTATAGTGGTAAGCTAATGAATTTAGAGAACGATAAAGGGGGTTTAGTGAATGGGTTGTTTGTGGGAAAGGACATAATTGTGGCAAGCATGTTTAAAAAGTTGAGTAAAAATAAGTATCAAAGAAAGAAGCATGTGGATGACTTCTGTAGGTTCTACATTCAGCTTGTTTTTTCAGTGTTTTACTTTCCAAGAAACTCACAAAGCGTTACGAGTGTGTCTTTTAGTTTGTAAGATGTTTTAGATGAATAGGGCATGTATAATTGGGGATTGTTGTTCATAGGTTAATAGATATTTCTTTAAATAGGGGTTCATCAAACTTCCATTAGCAAACAAATGATTCTACGTTATACTTAGCTGAATGTGTGGTTGTTTTATAGGTACGTGGTTATTGATGAATGTTGTAGACATTATTAGGAGAAAGAGATTCTTGGATGAAAAAATTTATTCACTTTTTGTTGTTCTATTCATGTCATCAACAATACAATTTATAGACTTATAATTTTCGTCTGTTGTACTCTCAACAGCTATAAACAACTAGTATATTAACTATCCAACGGTTAGTGTATTAACTATTCAACGGTTACTACATTAATCACCCAACGACTATAAACGGCTAATATACCAACTACCAACGACGGCTATAACATAAATTTTATTCTATTTAAGTTTACCTGAAAAACATTTGTAAAGTACAAGTACTTTTTGTGATTATTATCAGGAATTATTGAAGTGTACGCACTGATGTTAATTACTATGAATTTTGTGTTTTAAGTTTGGGCTATTGAACATTTAACTATTCTCGATGTTTCACAGAAGAGCAAAAACAATTAGATGAAATACGCGAAGCTTTGTCAAGTGCTAAGTAACTTGGAGTTAGATCTAATGCTTGATTTGAAAAGAAGTGGGAACAACTTTTTGAAGAACAAAGGCTTTGTGAAATTCAAGTCGAGGCTAATGAAAAGCAGATAACTGAATTTCAATGTAGACTTCAAGTATTAGAAGAAAACGTTTTTGCTGATAAGCCATGTTTTGGGAAAGGTCGCGAGGATCCATAAACCACTATTGCGCCAAATAGACATGTTACTAGTTATATTGAGCATAAAAGTTGTTTTGCCAGGGTGAACTTGGGAATGTTGTACCGTAGATGCACCTCAGATGGTGAGGGCGACTAAAGTTGGTTAGTATATATGTAAATTGCCCTATGTATGTAAAATGTATACAAATTTTGTGAGTGAAAAGTTGGTGGTGGTCTTCCATTCGGGTAATAGTTGAGGTGCAAAACCAGATATTTTTGTAACACCACTTTCGAGATGTTACCTGTAATTTATATAATTATCAAAATATATCATTATAATAAGTAGGAAAATTCACAATTTTTTTTTTCAAAAGTCACTTTCTAAAATGTTCATCGAAATGAAAAATTATTATCCGATGTAAGCATTAATAAAATAAATCAAAATGATTTAAGGTGTCAAAACCAAAGCTTATTAAAAAATTCTTTCAAGTTCAAATCTCAAAATCAATCAACTATTGCTTAATTTTAATACTTAAAGCAGTATAATACTAATTATCACACATCATGAATATCTTTTATGATAAAAGTAGAACTCATATATTCTTTTTTTCACAACTTTAAACATCTAAACATACTCATCACATCTCACTATTCTTTTTCACATAAACAACCCGATGCATACATATATAATAATCAATAAAATTCTTCAATCTAAAACTATTTCTTTATTTATTTCACAAAATACTGACCGATGTACTCTCTAACGCGAACTTTATAAACATTATATATATATATATATATATATATATATATATATAACCACCAACTTATTATTCCCGTTATATTAAAATAAAAAACAAAACAAAATAAACCTCCATTACGAATGGCGGATCTTCACAAAAATTTTTTAGGAGTCAAAAATAATATACTCAAAATTTATATATTTAATATTACTGTGATTAATTCAATAAAAATAAATACATAATCTAGTATATCTATAACTATGAAAGAAATTACACATATCTAAAAAAATGTCTATGGTTTTTTTTATATTTTTGAACTCATGGTAATTGAATCATAATTAAAATTTTCACTTAACTTTTTTCGATGTAAATAACCATATTATCTGTAAAATATTTATCTTCCATTTTATTAACGTGTATTTGAATCAAAAAGTCTTCACAAGCTTTCATTTCATTATTATGCTATGAGCAATCATATTATCATGTTTTCATCTTCTCTAGCAGTTTCTCTATCAATTTTAAAAAATAAATTTATTCTTTTATTTTTCATCAATATACCTTTTAAAAAATAATTTTAAGACTAAAAAATAATTTATCATAATCTAATAAAAAGTTGAGAGACATAATTACTAAAAATACTATGATAATCAAATTACAATAAAAATCGAGTATGAAAAATCACATAGTACCAGTGACGGAGGTTAGAAGGGGTAGGTGGGGGTCACGGCCCCCTCTCCCCAAATTCTTTTAATTTTTTTTACATTATTTTATATTTAATTTTTTTTTAAACTATATAATTTTTTAAATTGTATTTATCTTTTAAATTAAATAATATTATATTAAAAATTAATAGAAATTAAATTAAGTATTTTTTTTATTTTATAAAGTATAATAATAAATAGGCTAAAATACTTCATTGGTCCACGTTTTTGTTCAAAAATCTCAATTAGGTCTTAAGATTTTTTTAGTCTCAATTAGGTCCATATTTTTAAAAATGCGTAACAATTAGGTTTATTCCGTTAGTATGATGGTAACGGTGTTAAGGATGTGCCACATGTCAGCTCCTCATTTTTTTTTTGAATTTTTGAATTTTTTTAATATTTTTAAATATTTTTATTTTTTTTTAAATTTACTCATGCCACGTGTCACGTTAATATTGTGACACGTGTCAAGTCAGTAAAGTGACACGTGTCAAGTCATTGTCTGAATCTTAATTTGGTCCATATATTTGTTATTTTGATTACATTTCAGTCCATTTATTTTAAAATTTTAAATATATTTTTTATAATTTTTTACAAAATTATTTTAAAATTTTATATTTAAATTTATAATGTTGTTATTTTTAAACCAACTCTAACATTTGTATATAAATTATTTAAAACAATTTTGTAACAAGTTTAAATAAATATTTTAAAATTTTAAAACAAAATATAAGTAAAGTTTAATGTAAAATAAAAATTTACATAAAATTAATATTATTAAAATGTTTAATAAAAATATCACTATAAAATTTATATAAAAGTTAAATTTGATTTCAATTTGGAGAGGATGAAATTGAAAATTAAAAAAAAAATGGACTGAAATATAATCAAAATAACAAATATATGGACCAAATTGATATTCAGACAAGGACCTGACACGTGTCACCTTACTGACTTGACACGTGGCACAATATTGACGTGACATGTGGTATGAATAATTTAAAAAAAAAGAAAATAAAAAAAATAAAAAAAAAGGAGTTGACACGTGACACATCCTTAACACCGTTACTATCATTCTAACGAAATGAACCTAATTGTTATGTATTTTCAAAAGTATGGACCTAATTGAGACTTAAACAAATCTTAAGATCTAATTGAGATTTTTGAATAAAAACATGAACCAATGAAGTATTTTAACCTAATAAATAATAAAAGATAAAATCAAATATATAAAGAAACAAAATTATTAAGATATTTTTTATTTTCTCTCTTATTGTCTTTTTAATTTCTCATGTTTTGTATTCTTCTCTCATGCATATTATTTATTTTTGTTACTAAAAAGAAATTAGACAGTTCATAATTTCTGTCCTCATTTTTTTCATATCTTTTCTTTCATTAATAAATAAATAAATAAAAGATATTTTCTCTTGTGTCATTTGATAATAAACTATTTTTTTAATATTTAGCACCACTTTTTTAACTCGTAATCTTTTTTGTGTATTATTTTTTATTAATATAGAAGAAAAAACAATAAATTTAGTTACTTTATAGTCTTACAAATGCAACGGTACTTTAAACTCAAGGAATTTTCATTACCTTAGCTTCTTGGTTGATTTTTCTGATGTTGTTCTTATAAATTTTTTATTCAACACTAATAACTTAAATTGTTCCTTGTATATCATTGGTGTTGTCCATTTGCTATGTTTCTAAAATATATTTTATCGTGGTATATTAAAAAGTGATTTAATGTAATTTATAAGATTGAAATCAATATATCTGTGTATTTTAAAAACAAATCATTGAAAGATATCAAAACTCCAACAGTGAATTCAAATTTAATTTTTTAAAAAGATTGGATTAAAAATCATTAATTAAAAAAAAAAGCCTAATGGTCTCTACTTATAAAATTAGAACAAAATTACGATTTAAAGAAAGCAAGAAAAACCTTTTTTTTAATCATATTACTATATTTATCAGTATTATTCTTTGGACAATATCACTTAGTTATTGAAATATTGTGCAAATGTACAAGGAAAAATAATTATTACGAAAAATGATACCGCGAAAGTAAAATTTCTTCATAAATAAGATTTTAAACATTTTTTAAAATGTTTATACGTGGCGGAATGCAATGTACTTGTAATCCAGAATTCAATTTTCGAAACAGACATTTTAATATCTATTTTACAATTTAGATTCTAAAACACAAGTAGCATCGTTTCGCAACATCCTTTTTATTGATTTTCTTCTTAAAAAGAGAAGACGGTTGGAACTATACATTTAAGAGATAAATTCTTAAATAACTAAGAAACTTAAATTTTATAAGAAAAAAGTAGGAAATGTAACTTTCGTAAATAGGTTACATACTCTGATAAAATCTTTCTCTGGTCTTGAAGAAAATGATGTGACTTAATAAATAAAAACCAAGTTGAATTGTTTAAAAAATGAAAGAACACAGAAGAAGAGTCATCAGAATAAGATACAAGATTGAAGTTAAACAAATCATTAGTGAATTGAGTAGTCCATTCTGGGATTACAATATTGAGAACAGCCAAGTTTTTCATAATCTTCCAGCTAAGTCATAACTGTTACAGCACTTCACTCCAATGGAGTTCCGATTGATTTTCTAATGTTTGAATGCATGATAGAGGGGAATGGATTCGATGACTTTTTTAGAAGAAAAAATTAAGCAACTTTAATTCATTTTCATGTCTTGAATGACTCACTTCAATTTTCAAAAAAAGAAATAATAATAAAAAACAAATGAGAATGAACTAAAGTCACATACTTTTCCCTCAAAATTAGTCAGTGAATCCGTTCTCCATGATAGACTAACTCACGATAAACACCATACCAGGTTGACTTGAAGCTCCATATTATGGCATGAAATACAAACTCATCTTTTAACTAAAGATTAATATCAATACCAGTTTAAGACTTAAGACTTGAAGATCCGTATCATGGCATGAATACAAACTCAGTACTTAGCTAAAGATAAACATTAATATCAGGCTAAGAATTGAGACTTGAAGCTCCATATCATGGCATGAAAACTTATCCACCCAATCCACAATTTGAATTAGAGAAGCTTCTTCGGTAAGCATCTATGTCATTATTCCCTGATCACCCCCAATGAAACTTGAAAAGTAAACTAGGTGTAGTACAGCATAACAACTGAACCAAATGTTATACAATTCTGTTGATTTGAGGATTATAATGAAGCAGGATCTAATGCAGATCAAAATGAACAGCAAGGAGAGATGGTCATCACCATCAATGAAACAAGTATAGAAGGATACTCTCCGATCAATTATGGTCTTGCGTAGGAGGAATTTCTGGTTTTCACTTGACATCTAGGATGTTTCAACTTCCATTCCAATGGATCCTTATCAAAAGGAACTGAATATCTTAAGCAATGAACTAATCTAAATCTGGCAATGGGGTTTTCCAATAGTTCCATGAGTTGTAGTCCTCCTGTGGTTTTTCAGAAGTCAAAAGTCAATTTTATTAGTAGCAAAGTTTAGATTCTATTCAACTAACTGGAAGTAGGAGCTGATTTGTTACCTGCTCGACCAAAGAAGTTGGTGGAAACATGTCATTCACAAGGGTGTGTAATGATGTATATGACTTTGCACCAATTCGGTGACTAATAGCTACCTCACCCTGTTATTTTCATAGGCATTTTAGTTGGTTGACAAAAACTAAAGTAACTATGATTGTTACAAAACATGAGTCCAGCATACACACCTTAGGGTTAATAATAAATATTTTTCCCTTCGGGATGCCAATCTTTCTGTAACTGAGCTCATCTGTATCTCTATTTCCAAATCCAGCGTAGAATGGGTTATAGTCAGAAGGGAAAAGCTTTTTGATATCCTGCGAAACAACAGTTTTAGATCATATATATATTACATTGTTGATAAGAACATGCCTTCCAATAACATTTCATGTTATACATCATAGATACATGATTTTGTGTTCTGGCATTTACCTCTAAACAAGCAATCTTGAATTCATGTGGTGCCCTTCGTATCACTTTCATCAGTAAACAAGCAACATAACGTCAGACACAAAAATCCATCTCCAAGGAAAACAGGGACAACTCATAATAAGCATATAAAAAGAAATAATAATAATAATAATACTAAAGAGATTACAGTGGTGCAACACAGATCAGTAACATAAATTATTCAACTCCAAGGAATAACAAAAATGAATAGCAGGTTGTCAATTGTTCCCACAAATGCTAAAGCAAAGGAGATTGGGTATGTTTAAGAATTATGTCATTCATCAATAGATAAGTCCGAGCGCAAGGTATATGCAGTCACTTCAGTTTATCAGAGTTCATAAATCTTAAAACAACTCAGAAAAATGTTCAATTTTCAGAATTTCATGCTCCAGATCCTGTGTCCTGTTTTTGCAATTATAACAGACAATATAATCCCTTTTTTGGGTGACAAAAGAACTACGAGCTTGTTTGTGGCAAAATTGAGTAGACTTGATTTTGTAAAGTTGAATATAATTGGAATGCGTACAGATTATCTCAATACAGATTTTACATCAAAATGTATGTCAGCGGGATGAGTTAATTTTGGGTGTTTCTGATAGACAAGATACAAATAGGACTTTAAAAGTGTATTCTAGGAAGAGAAGTAAAAATAGGAATTAGGCCTCTGTTAGAAAGGAAAGGAGGATTTTTCTGAGTAGTAAAAAACTGGACAATTTCCAGTGTGAAAGGAGTAGACTCCTTTGCGTACAAGTTTTTCTTCTATCCAGTAAACTCAGGGACGAATAACGCTCTTTTATTTCTGTGATTACAGAAAACCGAACCGTTTCACAAAAAAACACTAAAATTACATGAAATTCACAGCAGCATACATGACTTCGTAAAGACAGAATTATCAAACAAAAAACACAAGATGTCGAAAATGAAATCTTTATTACATAGCTAACAACCAAACTGCATAAACAAAATTGTAGCATCCATCACAACTAATCTCTGGTTAGAAATGTACCCACCTTCTCGGTAAAGTGAGGGAAATAATCCATCAGGTGAGATAACAACAGGTCCATTTGGTAAGGTTTTTCCATCCTGCACACACGCAATTATTATTACAATGACCATGTCCTCGTCAAGAATTAACCAAAATTCTATTTCAGGACAAAAATGAACAAATATAATAATAAAAAGAGAGTATAATATGGAAATATTTACTCACTCTTTCGTCTCCCTAACATACAGAGACATGAAGAGGTGTAAGAAAATGATAACATAATTGCCAAAAAAGGGATCAGCCCTCTTGATATGAGACAGGTCAGAAATATATCTTTCTGGTTCAGACCAGATACATGATCCAACTTCCTAATCATAATGTTATTTAATGTTTTGTGTTTGACAGGGTGAAAAAGTGATAATCACAAGAAGTGTAAACATTCTGCTTTACCACAAATAAGAGTTTACTGCTATCTTCTTTTTCTAATGCAAATTCCTTCAAATATACATATTTTAGCACACCTCGGCAACATCATTTTTAAATCTCATGGTACCTTAATGCCACTTTTTTCTGTGGCAACCTTGTATCTTAATCGAGTAGCCAAATATGCAGCTAAGTAATGTCTAGTGGATATTAAATCAAGACTGATACTCCTCCACAATACTAATAAGGTAGTTGATGCAACATAATCTTAACGTTGAAAAAACAAATCATATGTTGATACAAATACTTAAAAAGCACAGGATAACTTTAAATACCTGTTTCAAGTTGAACAAGAAATTTCTAGTTAGATATGCCTGGACAATGGCACGGGCACTCAGAAAAAGTAGCTGGTATCCATTTTCCTGACATAAAATACAGATAAAGTATTTAGAAATTAATCTCCTAGATATATAAATCGGCAAGACAATAGGCTTCACCATAACACCATGCTTGCTAGACTGCATTTTACATTAGACAGATCGCAAAGTTATGTTGATAACCATTAAATTTGTTTACATTTTCATTCCAATGGAAAGAAAGGCAAGCAGAAATTTGGGGCAATTAGGATAAACATATAAAAAAGCACTTGTACGATAAAAAAATACAAAAGTAAAATGAAACAAGCTTTTCCCATAAATGAAAATTAACTTACACGCCTCTACCTTTAGAGGAGTTAGATGAAAGTGTTATTCAAAAGTTTGAGATGGATAAGTTGATTTTAAATTGTATAAATTTTATTCAATTTATCTTATTTTCTTCTCCTATAACATATGGGATCCTAGTCCTAAATTGCATAATCATAATAATAATAATAAAGGAAAGGGTTAATCCAAGAGTAAGTCCAGTACACTTACTCAATTTAATAATTTTCGTAGAAATAAAACTAAAACATCCAATCACTGAATCATGTGGTGTTATATTAATGATCCTTGATACAAATTTAGATAAACTAAACATTCGTAGCTATGTAATCTTCAATTATTAATAATAATATTTATGAAATGCAAAATGAAACAGTAAAATAAAGTCAACGATGTACGGTAAATTTGAAGTACACAGGAAAACAAAAACAATTTTGTTTATAACACTAACACCAATTACATTCTCAGCTTCTCTAAATGTAAAAATTAATCTATTTAAAATAAAGAAACAAAATATGCAGAAAAAATAGGAAGATTCTAAAGATATTTTATCTTATTCAATATGGAGAACCTAAAGATACTTTTATCCCAATAAACCGCTATTTACAACAGGTAATGAAAGTAGATAGTCACACTAGTCACCAGCCTTCTTATAGACTATGTTTACTGATTGAAAAAAGATATTTGACCAGGACTCAGCCTCATTTGCCGAGCAATATCAAGTCCTGGCTAAAAGGAGGAAGGTTTAGTTCCTTCTATAAACCCATAAATTTATGAGATATTTACATTTACATAAGATCTATAAAACAAATCTAACCAAAGAGAGTTTACTTTAAATCACTGCAGATGCAATAAGAATTTCTAGGCCACAGTTCAATTCATCCTTAAAATAGAATACCCAAGAGGTAAATAGAAGTCACCTAGGCCTAGCAACTGAATTTTGTTTTCTGTCTCTAATAAGAGTCTCTCATCAGTTGTACAAACTCAAGCCAAATTTAGGAATAATGTACACATCTATGTTAAGAGACACATAATGAACAACTAGAAACAAGAATTTGAAATTTAATTACACATTCCACTGTACAATAATCTTCTTACATAAATATCTATGAAGATCTGTATCCATTTACCTCTTTAAATTTTTGCCATAACAATCCTACCCGAATTGAAATGAACATATGTTAGATCTGTACAAGTAAAAAAAATATACATACCTTAATGGCACAGAAAAGCCTGGCTACTCCAGATTGCGTCCAATCTTTGCCAACTAAAGGCATGAACTGCCCCAAAACATCAGACCTAAAAGGAAAGAAAATACAAGCCTTTTTTATTGTGGTTCTGAAATAATAGTGTAACTGACATATATTTCCCTCTGTATTCAGACAGTTTGTCTAATTGTAAGAGTAAATGCAATCGTGTTTAACATCATTTTGTCATGAATGAACATTATAGCCCAGGGGTGTACATGGTTTTGTACATAAAACGAAAACCAAATTCAACTTAAAACAGAGTATGTAGATTGGATTTTAAATCAAACCACTCTATTTTTCAAAAATAGTTTGGCTTTTGACCAAACCAGATTCAAATTATTTAAACAGTTTATGAACAAAACTGAATTTGGTTCAAAACTGGCTTTTAATTCCAAACCAGTTCTTAAAACCAAAACTTATTTTCTAAAATGGTCCAAAGCTGATTTAGAATTAGTTTTATTTATAATCAGTTTTTAAAACTGGATAACAAAACCATTTGTAAAGAATTGAACTAGTTAGGCTTAAATACTATGTGTACTGTCTGCAATTTTCAAGAGTGGTTAGGTTTATTTTAACTTTTTTTTGCACAGCCCTAATCTATAATAACAAAGACAAGTTGGGTATGGATAAAAGTTTCTTAAAAATATATTGAATGTTGTGCAATCAGTAAGGCTCGTATTAAGAAGCAGTACCATAGGAGAAATAGAGTTAGGCCCAATTATTGTGCAGTCCCCCAGTTAATGAGGCTTTGTAAAAAGTGTAACTAACCAGCTACCCATTCAGATTTTATCTTCTCCTTAAAGTCATTGTCCCAGATAAGGATTCATCAGTAAGCATAATTTCTTTCTCTCTCTATCTACCCTTTTTGTATATGATGCAGTTTCTAACACTACCATCACAGGGTGACAATCTCAAAAGGTAAAAAAACGAAGACAATTCTCTACAAGGTTTAGTCAAAGGATCAGCTACAGAATTTTACATAGTATTTGCACAAGCTAATGACAGATGCTTCAGACTAAAAGTCATTTAATGCACCATAAGCTTATAGAAAGGCCGACTCCAAGACGAGGAACAACTAAAAATATGAAATTTCACACTTCAAAGCAGATCCTGCCCCCTGCTTCTCCATTGCCTTTCACTTTGTAACAGTCTAAATAGCATCAACAATTACCAAAGTTTGCATTATGGACACACATGGATTTCATCTACATCTAATTTAATCCAAACAGAATTACAGAGTTGTAGAGAAAAATAACAATATTGAAGTAGCGTCTATGTCAGGTCAAGTTAAAACAATACTTGTAGCCTAAAAAGCATTATTAGCAGCCTTACTTGGTAATAGTCCCATCAACGTCTGAAATAACAATTCTTGCATTCCACTTCCATAAATAGATATGAGCATCAACCTGTAATGCAATTAAAACTTCTCTCTTAAACAAAAAATGTCAATAAATGAATGTTCAGAAGTTAGTGAAAAAATGTCAACCTGTTGTGTACCGAGAACCCTTGTAGAGAAACTGAATGTTACCAAATTTTGACCATCTTTGAGGTTTAAGGATGCTATCTGCTCATTAGTGGGAACATTTGTTCTTAGAAATTGCTTTCCAGGAGACCCCTGGGAACTGGATGTTGGAGTAGTTTGGTCTGCAAAAGATCCAGACTCAGAATCAAGAAACACCTCCTCATTTGATGTATTGCTATTAGTATGGTCAAATGTTTTGACCTTTCGGAAAGGAATAGGCCACAGTCTCCATCTGCGCCCAGCTGAAGATGATCCTAGATCATTATCCCTAGACTTCAATGCTTGATCCTGTTCCACAGGAACCGTATCTTTGGGCTCAACAGGTAAATCTAAACCATAAACAGCCATTCCAAGAACAAGAGGAGAAGCCTTTTCCCACGTCATGTACCTCTCTTTAAACTTGATAACAAGATTTGGATTTTTAATTATTGAAGGAGCAGAACTTGTGAAGTCAACTGAAGATATGCGATGCGCTTCAAACACTTCAGCAGCAGCCACTGAACCCATGCCCAGCTTAAGTTCATGGCCACAAAGTGAAATCTCAAATCCTTCAAATTAATAGTTAAATGAGAATAAATAAACAGTGCATTAATATTAAATAAATAATTGAAGAATCCAAGTGCAAGCCATTTGCTGCACTGATCTTACCCAAACCCAAGTGGCTTTGGTCCCCTTTATTTGAAGTTTCTGTTTGAGGTTCCACTACCTCACATGTAGCCCTGACATCTTTGAGTGAAGGGGCTTGTTGACTCTCATCTACCGAATTATTTGACACTGACTTGACAACATGTTCATTATTCTGTTCTGTTTCAGTAATAATTGAACGATAGCCAGGATCAGTTTCAACTTCTCCAGATGCATTTTTCTCAACCTCTTGAATTTCCAATTCTGATTTTGGATATCCATAGCCATTAGAAGAAATGGAATAACCAGGAGGTGATAAATCATCGCCGCTTCTAGGTTGCACAATCCTCCCTTGTTCATCTTCATTAACTACAAAACAACTTCCATTAGATTGATCTGCTGAATTTTGAATCCCCAATGGAGAACCTGTATCTTGTAAATCAGCAGCATTTCCAGCCTGCTGACCGAAATGGTGCAGCTCCAAACAGCTTTTGAAAACACTCTCCCTATTGATACCAGATGCAGCCACTTCTGAATCAGTTTTCACCCGATCTTCCGGATTTTTAATCTCTAAGGATTCCTGTGTCTGACTAATATGTACCTCCTCTCTTTGACAAACTTCGTGTGAGAGCTTAAAAGTATTATCGTCACCATTAATGTTACAACATCTAGGATCGACATCAGTTGTTTGAGCGTCACGCTGACTAATATAATCAGTAGCCCAAGCATTTTCACCAATCTCTCCATTGCCTTCACATAAGTCAGTCTCTTCACCTGGTCCCAGATGAAATTGAGGAGTTTTTAATTGCACATTTTCCTGAGTCTCTGTTTCTGAGATAGGGGCCATTAATATATGACCATCAACACTCACCAAGACCATCTCTGGATGTGCACCCTGTGACTCTGCAAAATTGTCTCCCTCTAAGCTCCCGTAATTAGAGTCGTATTCTGACAACTCAACTGAATCTTCTAAAGAAGATCGATCATCTGGGAATTCATAAAATCTCCTATCAATATCAGATTCCGACCTTTGAATTTGAGACGCACGCACAACTGAGGAATCACACTCATCTTTCAACTTCAGAACCCCAGAATCCGAGATGCTATGATCAAGTCTATGAACATTACCCAAAAAGCCATTCTTTTTGTCAATGGAATCTTGAACAACCTCAATTGAATCTATCACTTTATCATCATCCACCTCCTTCAAGAAATAAGCCTCCCCTGAGTTGTCAAGACACATATGAAAATTGGCCTCAACACCATTAACATTTATCTTAACATACTTTTCCGCACCTTTGAGAACACCCTGAAATTTACCAAATCGAACATACCAAGGCGTACTCCGAAATGTCCCATCTTGTTGCTGAACAACAATCACATCAACAGCTCCACCAAAGGGGTGAAAAGGGGTTGCGACTGAGTACACACCTTGAGATATCAAGCTTCCAACTTTTCCAACCACATTCATTTTTTTGTTCTCTTTCTCAGAGAAAGAGAGTGGTCAAAAACCAAAACAGACCTCAAAATGTAACCCCAACGTCTTACATAAGTTATTCCTCCTACTCTTGTCTCTTCCCACTGATTAGCATTACGGTTCCTGATCAACAACACCACTACATGCAAACACAAATACAATTCATTTAAAAAAAATAACAATTTAAAAAAAAAAAACAACTATGACTAATTTAATGCAAAAAAAAAGGACTTTTCCCACCCATTAAGAGAATAATGAAGGGGTGACTGAAAATCCATAGTGAGAAACAGAATAATCAATATAAAAGCGGGTGGTACTTACAGATTCAGAAGAAAAAAAAAATCAGTGGACTCAAAAACTGATGGCGATTCCAGTTTTTCCCCCCTTCTGTTATATTTTTATCTAATGATGCTGTGAATCCTCCACCTCCTTGTCCTAGGTCGTTGTGAACGTTCTCATGGAGGGTTCAAAGTTTGAACTTGTGGAGGATTTGGAATCCAGAAAGAAATATCCCGGTTTCAGAAACAACCCTTCTCATTCCACGCCTTAAATAGTTACTCCCAACACGAAAATCCTCAATTACTCCATTTTCGCAGCCATATTACCAGAATTACCTTGTAGGATAATGCATAAAAAACGAATCCTGGGCGGGGGTTTTTCGTCATTTTCGTTGGTTTTGGTGCTTCAGCATGGACGAATCACAACACCCAACACCCTTCATGGTTTGTTTAACATATAGTCTTCACTCTTGATTTAAAAAAATTTGTTTTTGGGTACTTTTTATATTTTCATTTGATTATTTATTTGAAGTTAAATATGATTCCATCAACATTTAACCTAATGATATAAGATTTATTTAATGTTATGTAAATAAATGAATGAATTTAAAATATTAAAATATAAAATTAGAATTAAGAACTATTTATGAAATATATTTTAAAATAAATAACATTAAAAAAATATTTCCAAGTTGTAAATATATATTTATATTTATCAAATACAAATCATACATAAAGTACATGAATCGAATCAAAATACACTGTGAAGTTTTTTTTTCTTAATATATAAGCTTATTAAATTTCGTTTAAAATCAAGTTGTATTCGTATGTGTTTTGATAAATATTTCCATAAGGGAATCAGAAGCAGAATATACATTAACTTCTCTTTCATGAACAAAAGTAAATGCATCTTAATTTTTAAATAAGTTAATTGAAAAAGATTTTCTTTTAAAATTAAATATACATGGTAATTTTGTTACATAAAATATAATTTATTTTTTATGTCATTTTTCTATAAATATGTATGAAAAGGTTAATATACCTATTATCACAAAATTTAGTCTTAAACTCTCTTATTTTCAATCTTTTCTCTTATTTTTCATTGATTTTAAAGATTTTTACAAAACCAAATTAGATAGAGTTACTTTAATTACCGCACTCCTTATAATGCTACTAAGTAGTTAAACTCAAATTGGATTTAAATATTCATAAATATATGAAACTAATTTAAGTTAAATTCTTTTTTATCAGTTAAGTGTTAATTGTTAATATTTTATTAATAGAGGAATGTAAGGTCCATTAAATTCGTATTCTTTTTTTGCCCTAAATTAAAAGGGTTGTCATGATGTAATGGGTTTAAGGGATGACCCATTGGATGTTCAGACCCTAATCTGTCATAATTCCACCCTTTCACTCACTTTCCATAAACATGTCTCCTTACCTCCTTTTGAGCAGTCTCCACTCTCTGCTAGGGTTAGTCGTCAACCTTCCTCGAACTAGCTCAAGTCAAGTTTCTGCTCCACGTAAGTCACTCCTCAGCTCATGATTCCCCTTTTCTGGGCCTATGTCCATTGTTTACCGTTAGGGTTTGGTAATAACTCATCCATTTTCCTGTTTTACCGTTCGTTTCAGCTCTTTGGCCATCCTTAGAACAATTGTGCTCACTGTGTGCAGGTTAGAGTGTTCCGCTAGCTTGTTTTTTCAGGTATGGGAAGCTAGGGTTCGCCTTTTCTTTAAGTTATGCTGCTTGTGCTATTGTTTTACCGTTTTAATATGTTTGGTGTGTTGATGCGAACCTGTGTATGATAATTTTGAGCCATTGGCGACCTGTTGAGTGTTTGTGCACGAGAGAACAGTGGTGAGCACTGGTTTTCTCGCCCAAGCGAGCATGTCTCGCCTAGGCGAGATCAACAGAGGCTCGCCCAAGCTGCTTCACGCGAGCAGTCGCTCAAGCGAACCACGTTGCTCCTGAACGAGCGAGCATCTCGCCCAAGTGAGAGGGGTCTCGCCTAAGCGAGATCCCGCGTGAGGCTATTGTTCACTTTTCGAGCCCTCACCTAGGCGAAGGGGGCTCGCCTGAGCGAGAGCTTCTCGCCTGAGCAAGACCCTTCAGCCTGAGCGAGGAGCTGGGCGAGGTAGTGCGATGTGTGGTTGTTTCCCTGGATCTGGAATGATTAATGCTTGCTTGGATTTGATTATTGTGTTAAATGCATGAGACAAATAAATATTCATGAGTGATGTGATTCATGAATTGGAATGATGGGTTTGGCATGAACTTAGCATGTGATCTGAATGAGGAGGTTGGTATTAAAGTGACATGATAACGAGATGAGTTGGAATGGTATATTCACGAATGAAGTATGAAACATGAATTGGTATTGATTGAGCTGGAACGCGAAAAGGATTGGCTATAAAGATTGATATAGTGTAAATACATATATGCATGATAGGTCTTTCTTGATTGAATGAACATGTTTGGTCGATAGTCAGTGCATAAATCCTTGAGATCTCTAGGTGGGATCTCAAGGTCGTTCTTCAGTGGTCGGGACGTAATTCCATGGCCCCTATTAGTGGGTGTCCATGGTGGTGCCTCATCTATATAACTTGGTAAGGATTCAAGGTAAGGATTGCATCCTGACGCTCTAAGGAGTCAGTTTGCCTCACTTAGAGTGGACTGATTCCTGTGGTGAGAGTAGCAGGAGGCCTGAAACTCATTAAGGGCTAACATTGTGTGTGAGGGAATTGATTCATTGTAACACTTGTAACACATAGCTCGGGGGTGAGCACAAGTGCAAGCATCCGCTGAATTCGACCAGGTTATATGTATCCGGATGAGTCGAGTCAGGGTCTAGTGTATTGCTTGAGAAAGTCATAACATGTCGGGTGATTTACAAATACTGCTTGAATTGGGTGATAGTATGTGACTGTATGATAAATTGATTTCTACTCTAGCTTACCCTACTATTTGTTGTTGTATGTTCTATGGTATGGTCTTTTCTCTTGCAATGATCATCAACTTGTTGATGAGAGCAGAGGTGAGAACTCCCCGAAATAACCAGGGTGATGGAGGTTCCGCTGCATAGTCTACATGGGTTGGACTTTATTTCTTCTTGATGGGCTTTTCCTTAGGGCTATGACTCATGTACCTGTCCATCCTTGGATTTATATACATTATGTTAAACTCTTTAACTAGTTTTCTTTTGGGTATCATGGTGTGCCTTAGGTTGTAAGGAGTTAAGTTTTAAACTCCAGGACTGCGCTATTATATTATTTTTATGTGACGCTTCCTTTTGTTTCGCTTATTAAATTAAATGGGGTGTTACATATGAAAAGGTTAATATACCTATTATCACAAAATTTAGTCTTAAACTTTCTTATTTTCAATCTTTTCTCTTATTTCTCATTGATTTTAAAGATTTTTACAAAACCAAATTAGATAGTTACTTTAATTACCGCACTCTTTATAATGCTGCTAAGTAGTTAAACTCAAATTGGATTTAAATATTCATAAATATATGAAACTAATTTAAGTTAAATTCTTTTTTATCACTTAAGTGTTAATTGTTAATATTTTATTAATATAAGAGTTCAAGTCAGAACTTCTTTTAATACAAGTAGAAAGTTAAACTTATAATTTCTATCTTTTTCTTTTTCTACTTTACTACTAAAGTATTTTATTTTCATTCACGATAAAATATTATATGTGAACATAATATTAAGAATTGAAGTATGAATTATTACATTAAATAAAATATTAAAATGGATGATATATAAAATAAATAAGATTTATTTTAACACCAAAAATATTTTTATTAAAATATAGATTGCAATAAATTAAATTACATCTGAACTTATCTTCAATGAATCTATAATATCTTCATGTCTAGACATATTAATGCAATAAGAGGATTTATAAACATTCATGACTTAACCATCGTCACATTAACTTATACGTAGTCAAGGTTTATTCCCATTTTTTCTCTTTCGGAATATTGCTTATTTATTGCTTGCATAGCAATTTTATGAATTTTTTAATACGCACGCGTTGACCACGTGATGTGTTAGGTGATGCTTTAGGTAAAAAAAAAAAACAAGAAAAAGGTTGGAATTATAATTTAATTACCGTGTGCCCGTGTTCTATGTCTCTCAATAAACAAATGTCAATGTTCCCGTCCACAATAAATTTTGATGATAACTGGGGACCATAAATTCATTAAAAAATTAGTGGTGTATTTTAGTAATGTATTTGAATAAGATGATTTGAGAGAGTAATTCATTTATTTAAAAAATTAAATTTTTTTAAGAAAAATAAAATATTCGGATGAGAAAATTTAAAAAAAAAATGAAATTGAGAAATTTTAAAAAGATATTTCAAATAACTAAAATAGTAGAATTTCAAATTCACTCAAAAATGAAAAAAATTGAAATTCTCCAAGTTGTGGAATTGTTCATTGGTTAGAACATAAAAAGCTCACATATCTAAAAAGTCAAGTTAGTCGGGCGGAAGATCGAGACAAGTCGGTTCAAGTTGTTGGTCGACACGGGTCGGGTCGGGCAGGTTGACGGTAGAGTTGGGTCAGATCAGGCCAAAGCATAAGCAGGGGCTGTTTGGGCCGAAGGTCATGTCGGGTCAGCCTAAGACAAAGGTCGAGTCAGGGTGGTCTGAGATTAAAGTTGTGCCGAGTCAGCTTGGGACAAATGTCATGTCGAGCCGGCTCGAGACGAAGGTCGAGTCGAGCCAAAGACCAAGGTTGTGACAAGTCGACCCGACCCCAACTCAAGCCTAGTCGGTCATGGCCGAAGGTCGAGACGAGATGGCTCTAAGCCGAGTTGGCTCAGGCTGAAGGTCGAGCTAGGTCGGCTTGGGCAGCAAGTCGAGCCGAGTTGGTCAGTCGAAGGTTGAGTCTAGTCAGTCTATACCAAAGGTCGAGACTAGTCGATTCGGATTGAAAGTCAAGGTGAGTCAAATTGAGTCGAAGGTCGACCCGATTCAACCCAACCCAAAGGTCGAAGCAAGTTGGAGCAAGTCAAAGGTCAAGATGAGATGACTTCGAACCGAGTCGCTTTAGGCCAAAGGTTGAGCCTAGTCGGCCCGTGTCACAGGTTGAGACAAATCGGCCCAAGTTAAAAGTTGAGTCAAGTCGACCTGGACCGAAGTTCAAGTTGAGTCGGCTCAAATTAAAGGTTGATCTAAGTTAATTTAGACTTATAGGTAGAGTTGAGTTCGTCGTAAAATATAAATTAAATTGTTTTATCCAAAAAAATTGAAATATAATATATTTCAATTACTTCATCCAAAATAATTATAGAGGTAATTTTTTAAATAATAAAATAAAAAATCTTTTATAAAATTATACTATTTAAAAAAATGGCTGAATTGTATTTTCAAAACAGAATTTTACTTATTTATTTAAATAAATGTATTCATTAGAAAAACTAGTTTAAAAAAGTATTGTGTCTTAATTTAAGTCTTCTAAGTTAAAGTGATGAATTAAAATACGACTTCAATAATAACGTTACTTTAAAAAATTATAACTACAAAGTGGTGTTTTAAAATATGATTTAGAAATATAATTCATCCATTCGCATATTATTTTTTAATTTAAAGATGACTCTTCAAAAAAACTTAAACAGTCATTTATTTATTACTTATAGTATAACTTTCATAAATGATTTAAAAGTTGAGACTTGATATATTTAAGTAATCCAATAATCAATAATCAAAACAATTAAGTAAACTATAAACGTTAAAATATGAGGTTTTGTCTAATCTAGTTGTTTTGTGATATCATTTGATTAGTTAAGCCTGAATTGTTTGATTAGTATATGAGTGAGCTTTAGCTATACAAGAAAATGTTGTTATTCATTGTCAATTAATAACTTTTAAGATAACCATAGAGATAACATGGTAGATAAATGGGTTTATATAAATCGAGGATTTTATAAATTGAATACGATCTCTAAGCCTCGCCTTTGAATATTTGTATAGAATATGCATAAAATACCTAACACTAATACAGGAAAGACTCTTTACGTCTAGTATTTTTAGTTTTTTACGTCTATTTATGCTTGTCAAAATAATATATATAAATTTACATCTGGTGTTCACATAACAGATATGAATTTACATCTGACGTAAAGGGGTAAAAAACATAAGTTTTATATTCCCCTATTTTAGCCCCAATAATTTTTCATAACAACATATATATTTCTCATATAAAATTTATAGTACATTTAACAAAGTAAAAGTAAATATATAATGAATAAAAAATATTACTAAAAGGAAAAAATTACTCAAAACATAATCTTCTTCTAAATGTTTGAAGAGATAACTTGCCCACTCTCTTTTTATTTCCAATGTGTCATTCTATGATATTGGGTAGGCATCATCAAAGTCCTAAAATAATGATACAATGTTAGCATGTATAGAGTTCCAAAAAACCATACAATTCATGAACAAGTTATAAGTGTTTAAATACCTTTGTCCAGTTTTCAATGATGTTTACCCTAATGATAGTTTTCATCAAATGCATGACATAATACCCTCATTCGAAAGAACTATTTTGCCTATTACACTAAAATAACAAAAGGAAAAATTGATATCATTCTACACAAAATAATTAATTTAAGGGGTGATTCCTAACCTTAGGAGTTATAATTTGAACATTTCTTGATCTTTATGCAATAATTAGTTTGTTGCTGCCTCAACTCTAGTTAAATTGAAAACACATTAGTCATAATTGCTATATACTAATTGGATGTTATGAAATTTGTAACATTACCCTTATAAAAAGTTCTTTATATCGGAGTTGTGTTTCTTATTAATGGAACAAAACCAAACAATTAGGGACTTTTCAGGAATTACGACTATTAATTGCCAATGAGACCTACAATGAAGGAGAAATGGTTAGTTCAACAATTACCATAACTTGAAAAAAAAGCTCACTAAGTAATATTAACCCTTCAATATATAGAGCCAAGTAAATACGCCTTTGTTAGGTGGTAGTCCAATCCGTTATATATTTTGTGGCCCGAGCCTTGTGTTTCTAGATTTTTTAATGGTTTAGGGTTCATAAAATCCATACACCTATGACCGGACCAAGTCCACACTCATTGCGTCCATATACCTAAAATAATGAATTATATGTTAAATGCAGTAATTTTAATATAATAAATATATAAGACACATTAATACTTACATGCACTACAGATGGATGACAAAAATGTTTAACATCTTGTCTCCATCATACACCTTCAATGTACCAGAAAATGACAATATAAATGGGACATGACATTCGAGCTCAAATACTCAAAAGTCCCATTGTATGCCTATTGGTCTTCTCCTTATCTTAGGCAATATGTCTACAGGTTTTGTAAGTGGATCATCCCCTGCTTCTGCCATTTCCTTATCTTCATCAATAATAGGGTCACACAACTTCTTTTGATGACGATGGACCTGAAATAAATATATGCAAAATATTAGCTAATGTATTTATAAAATTATAAAAGAAAAGTATTTGAAAGACAATGTACTACCTGTTTTTATGCAACAAATGACATGGTTAGTCTTTTAGGCCAAACAACAAATATGCCTAAGGCCTCTCCAACAAATTGAATATTTGAAGTTGGCAAAGGCAATCTAGCATGGAAATCTCTAACCTCATCAACAATCATAGTGCCTAGTCTGGTTGTAGAGGAACACCATAAATGGTTGTGTCGCCTTCCATTATTCCTCTTAGGGCGACCAAACATAGAGAATCTTCGTCAGAATATAACTCATACTAAATTACATGTTCAACATGATCCACAATAGAACAAAAGCCTTTTTATGGTGACTATATACCTATTAGGATATGCCTCTACTTCCGCTTCATTCGATTGTTTATTCTTGGTTATGGACATGAGTTTTTCTTCAAACTCCTCTTTTAGAGATGCCTTCATTTGCTGTAACTTTTCTTTAAACTGCATCTTCACCTTCCTCATGGAATCCCGACTTAATGATTCACTAGTCCGTTGTGGTGGACTAAAGTAACCTCGAAGTCCTCACGACCTAGCTAGGGATGTAAACAAAATTCATACCTATGGGTATTCACGGATAAAACCCGCAACAGGTAAGAAATGAGTATTATAAATGGATATCCGTGGGTAATGGGTACGAGTATTTTGTTTTATACCCACATGTTAATAGGGTGGGTACGAGTACCATAACATCCGTACCCGTAGATACTCATACCCGTTGAACTCCAATTTAAATTAGAAAAGAAAACATGATTAAAATATTAACACATTGATTTTGAATGGGTTATTTTTATCAATTGATTTTAAAATAAATCTCCTTTTCTTTGTAAACTATCATTCAACACTATTTAAATGGGTTATTTGAACTTTGTTTAAAATTTATGATGGTGATTTATTGTATTTCATTTGAATTTATGGTTAAGATATGTTGTTAAATATTTTTAGAATTTGTTTTATAAATACCCGTGTATATCTGTGGATATTAAAAATATATGTGGGTACTCACATAATGGATACCTGCATGGATATGGGGACATGTACATGGCAAATATTTATCTAGTGGGTAGGGTACGAGGGTGGTACTACTCGTAACGAGGGTGGTACTACTCGTACCATACCCGCCCCGTTGACATCCTTAGACCTAGCAGTGTCGCGTACACGACTTGAGTTGCTTGCTTAACTAGGGAATCCTACAATCACATATTCAAGTTTAATTATAAACATATTTATAATAAAAATTGATTTTGGGTTTAGGATTTGTACTTACAATTCTTTCATCTATGACTTGAGTTAATTGTGAACTCATTTGCCCATCAGATCTAGTCTGAGCGATCTTTTAGAACTTGTACCAAGTAGGTGGATCTACTAGCTCATGAGATTCAAGTCCAAGTCTCATGTTTATTGACTTTGTACCTGGAAATATTACATTAATCTTCTTCCATTGTAGAGAATCAGTTGGGTGTCGAAGAATATTGTCACACTTTCTTCCATTTGCATGCCATGTCAGATTCTTTGCATCTTCTTTAATGGCAAACAATCGTTTAAACCTAGGTTATATGGGAAGGTACCATAACATGTTAACAGGGGGACCATTTGTTTCTTCATCAAAATTATTTCCACCAAATTTGTTTTTAAATTGTGATAACTCACACGTTAGACACGCCTTCAATGCAACAAACTCGTCTTTGTACAATACACCATCATTAAGGCATTTATGTATCTTCTTGTACTCCAAACCCATTGGACATAGAATTTTCTTCGCCTTGTAGTTACGATTAGGTAACGTATTATTTTTTGGAAGCATCTCCTTTAACAACTCCCACAATTCTATGAAACTTTTAACCCTCCATCCATTTCTTGCTTTAAAATTGAACAATTTCAAAGTTGTCGACAGTCGTGTCCTAATGGAGGACCATCTAGAAGGAGTCACATTGGGCCTTTGACTAGGGCCATGGCTAGGAGAATGGAAGAAGTGGAATGACTTCAAAGAACTCCTCTTTTGTGGAGAATTCTTTATTAGCTTTCTCCTTTTCTTCTCTTCGCACTGTAAAAATGCAAATTAGTATTTTCTTTAGGCTTCATATTTGGGCAAAGCATATATTTCTTTTGGGCTTGTATTATGGTCATTTTAGTGTAAAAACCTCTTATTTAGTCGATTATGTAAGTACTAGAATCGATTAAATCAGAGTGTGTTATGCAAGAGTGCAATTTTGGCTTTTTAACTTATTTCTTGAGTGACCAGGTGATGAACAATGAACTGAGGTATCATTTGCGCTAATTTGGTTCTTAAGTAACCTTAGCACATGCATCATTTAGCTTACACAAGAAGCTAAGAAATATGCATGCATTTGATAGCTAACTAGCCACTTGAAAGCTCTAGAGCCTTTTTCAGTTTTAGATTCTTTGTATCTTTCTTTCTTCTTTTGACACTTGGGTTAACTCCTAAAATCTATAAATAGGAATGCCAAAGCATTGTAAAGACAACTTGAAATAAATCTAGAGAAATTTTGCCAAATTTGTGACTCTCCCTTTTGAGTTCACTAGGATAGTTTGTCTTCTTGACTTCTCCTAGACCTTTTCCTTGAGGGTTGGGTTAACCTCCTTCAAGAAACACACCAATCTCACTCTTCAAACACATTCTCATTCATCATTCCAAGCTTTCGCATCCTAGCTTTCGCATCCTAGCACATCATCTCTATGGAGTATAATTCAACTTTCGTGAAGTGGGTTTCCATCATTTGGCATCAGGATCAAGGTTCCACCCTATAGTTATCATGAGCCATGGTTCTTGAGAGAAGACTCAAAGCTCTAGTGCCAAATGACGAAAACCCACTTAACAAAGTTGAAGGAGACTCTATAAAGATGATATGCTTGAATGCAAAAGCATGAAATGATGAACATAATGGTGTTTGGAGAGTGGTTTGGATGTGTTTCTTTAAGGAGGTTGGGCCAACCAATAAGGAAAAGGTCTAGGAGAAGTCAAGAAGATAACTAATCCTGGTGAACTTAGAACAAAGGAAGGCTGCTAATTTGGCTAAATTCTCTATATTATCTCTAAGTTGATTTACAAAACTCTAGTCACTCTAATTTATAGAATGGAAGAGTTAACCTAAGTGAAATAAAGTACAATGAATCATAAAAACTAAAAATGCTTCAAGGACCTTCTTCAAGAGTGAGGATGCATGTTGTAACATTCATACTTTTTAAATAATTACATTATTTAACTCATATAAAAACAAGAGTTAGAAAATCTTGTATTTTTACTCATGTGAATAAATTATATAAAAAAAATGGTTCATAATTTATCCAGATATATTTTGAACAGTGAAAAATAAATCAAACAATTTTAAGAAATACTATAACTAAGTAAAATGAAAATACCAATAAAAATAAATAATAAAAAACCAATATATATATATATATATATAAAGTCTTTTCTTTTTAATGAATCTTCTAAAAGAAAAAAAGAAGATAAGCTAAAGCGATAAGCATTATCTCTTCAATAATGGAAGTAATCATGACAATAATGGAAGTAATCATTATTTGGAATTAAAAATGCATAGTAATTTGGCTTATAAAGTGATGAAGTAGAAGAGAGACCAAAAGAGAGTGAAAGTTAGGTAAGAAAAAAAAGAAACAATAAGGTTTAACTCTCATTAATAAAGAGAATTTTTGCATTAATTAAAAGTAATCATGATTTGGAATAAAGTGACCATATGGTTTGCTTATAAAAGGATGGAGTGAAAGAGAAGATGTGAAGAAATCAAGAAAGAGTAAGTTGTTGGGAGAAAGAGAGAGTAAGAGATAGACAAAGAAAGATAGAGAAAGAGAAAGAAAGTGAGAGAAGTTTGAGTAAGAGATTAGAAGAAATTTAAACCTTTTAGAAGTATTGTTAGTGTGTCCCTTCAACCAATAAGGTAAAAGGGAATCTTAGATAAACTCATGTGTGTTATATTAATATTCTATTTATTTTGAATTATATATTATTTAATTTATTTTTGTTTAACTTATTTTTCATTGTTATCCTATTTATTTATTTTATTTTATTTATCTTCAACTATGCATTAGTTCTATTTATTTATTTATTTAATTTAATTTTATCTCTAGTTATGCACTAATCTTATTTATTTATTTTAATTTACCTTCAGTTACACACGAGTCCTGTCAATTTATTTTATATAATTTTATCTCTAGTAATGCACTAGCTCTATTTATTTATTTTATTTTATTTATCTTCGGCTACACACTAGTCTACTTATTTCATTTAATTTATTCCTAGTTACATACTAGTCCTATTTATTTATTTCATTTCACTTATATCCAGTTATGCATTGATCCTTTATGTACAGGATAAGGCCAACTAGTTCTTAGTCTTTGGCAGGACCTTAGGTCAGGTACTTATCCATCCTTTCAAATAAGGCCAATCTCAAGCCTGTAGTAAAATAATCCTATAATGATGCACCTTTGAGGCTGACTAGTCATAAGCCATTCGCATGACCCTAGGACGAATATATATCTACTATATCAAAACAAACCTATACTAAGTAGGTATCCTATAGCAGGATACTTGTCGGAAGATCGACAAGTACTTAACTCCATATTATAAAAAAAAACTTAACAAGAATCAGTTAGAGCTACCAGTAGATAGGCCTCCAATACCAGGCCCACTAAATTGAAACTTTGACCCAAGCCCATAACTAGGTCAGGTCCACATAGGTTGTCAAGTAATGACTCTTATAAAATTAGTATAAATACACATGGACTAGGTAATTAAGGATACATTTCTCATTAAGTGCTAAAATTAGAGATTTGACTATTGAGAAAAGCTTAGGGTTGATGCACCTTTTGTAGGTATACTTTCATTTTCCACTAAAAGAAGGACGAGAACTCGAAGGACAACTACTACATCCAGAGAGGAAATCACTTTAGAAGCTTTGAAACCATTACAAGGTACTATCTCGATCCAGTAAGAAAACTCTATATTAATTTATATTTTTATGTTTGTTTACAACATTCTAATCCATATGTAGTTGTTTTATTGAAATTTCTTGGTTTAATTCTTATTTTTTATATTATTTTAAAACATTATTATTTTATAATTCAATATATATATATATATATATATATATATATATATATATTAAAAATAAATATTATTTATTCAATGAACATGGAAAAAGAGAAGTTACCTATATGTTTTATTATTATTGTATTATTATGATATAGAGATTTACTAATAGATAACTAATATTAATACTCTTAGGAGATATTAAATATATGGTACTATTCTATTATGATGTATAACTCTTAATATTGTACAACATATATATTTTTGTAATATTTTGTGAACAATTACATATATGTAAACTATTGACATATAAATGGATATTATGTTATTATGAATGTTCTCTAGGAAAATTTTATTGTACAAAAAAAATCATTTTTTTATCAAATAATAATATTTATATTATAGTCGTGGCATTACAATTTAGTGATGTCAAAGCAGTTCTTCTTGTCAAGATTGGGGTATGGTCTATTCCATGTTTGTAGCCTTTACGAATAAGTATGTGTACAAGTTGTTTGTTCTTACATTTTTCTTAAATAGTAAGATAAGTATACTAGTGAGAATAAGTCATAACAATTGATAATTTGCATTATCATGCTTTTATTTAATTCATTTTTATGTTTTATTGTTATTTTATTTATTGATTTTATTTAATATTTCAGATTTTATTGAATAAAAGTAAAAAAGTTAAAAGCTTGGAATATATTTTCAAATAAGTGAAAATCTCTGAGATTTGAAAATATTATCAATAGAATAAGTGAAATATTGACTAGTCAAAGATTATCAACAAAATCATATATCCACAAAGTTAGTTATTCAAATTACAAATGATAAGATTTGAAGAATATATCAAAGATATGGAATCTTCAAATATTAAATGATATATCTAAAGGATTATCTATTACAATTTATTCAAGTACAAAATCAACTCCATGAAAGTCTATAAATGGAGGGCCTGACATAGGTCAAAGACACACTTGGAGAGAAAAAAACTTGATATCTCTACATTTGAAGGTAGAAGGGCATTATGAAGGACGAAGGCATTCAATTTCAACATCAGTCTAGTATTCAATATGCCTAGGAGTAGCTAACTCCCTCATTTATGAGGGTTGAGTGTAATGTATTCTTAATTCTCTATGTATTCCATTAATCAATATAATTCTTTTCTATCACTCTTGTGTTCTATTCGTGCTTTAACTGCATGATAATTATTGATTACATATTTGTGGTATCTCATTGGACACAATATTAGAACCTAGACTAGAATAGACAACTAATTGATTGTGCATCTAGACATAAAGTACATCATTAGTCATTCATAACATTAGAATTTTGATCAGTAATGCGAACTCTTAATACGAAAAGGTCTAAGACATTAGGGTTCTTATTAAAGTTTAGACTTGCCGATAAGACATTAGGAATTGTTACATAAGGTGTGAATGCGAGAGTAGAAATTTGAAGAATATTGTTTGGTGTTTTTGCTTTGAATTGGATCATGAAACCCTATCCTAGGGAAGCTTTTATTTGATATTTTTCTCAATCAAGCTATTTGTTTCCGTTGTGTCAATTTCTATCCATATTTTACATTTTAATTCTACATTTATTTTTCCTTTAAGCTATAAATGTTTTGGTATTCTCACCCTTTATCAATAATAAATCAATTAATTTAAACCACATTAGTCCTTGTGGGATACGATATCTAGACTTGTCCACTTTATTACTTATATAATTTGGTACACTTGCCAATCCCGTAACAAGTTTTTGGCGAAGTTGTCGGGGACTATAGTTTGGTTTAGTTTAATTGTGTTTGGTTACTGATTTAGTTTTTTTTTATTTCAAAAAGAAAAAACTGTCTTGATTGTTCTATACTGTTTAACGTGCTCCTTCAGTTTTCTTTGCGATATGGCTAGAGTAGATGAAGGACAACGTACTTTGGGAGACTATGCCACATTCATGGGCCAACTCAATTTTAACAACATTGTTAGGCCAACAATAGTTGGACCAAATATGGAGATGAAACCTACCCTTATACACTTGGTGCATAGTAATCAATTTCATGGGTTATCACATGAAAACCCATATAATCACTTGGTCACATTCCTCGAAATATGCAATATGGTGAAAATCAACCAAGTACCTGACAATGCTATTCGCTTGAGCTTGTTTACTTTTTCTTTGGCAAGGAATGTAAAGGTATGCAACACTCTTTCCCTGAAAATAACCTGACAGAATGGGATGATTTAGTCCAAACATTTTTTAAAAAAATTTTCCCTCAGTCCAAGATTGTGAAGAATTCTTGAGTCAAACATGAGAACGATTCAAAGGGCTGCTAAGGAAGACACCAATGCATGGATTTGATGATCCAACATAAATCAACATCTTTATGAGGGGACTTAAAGCTCAAACCAAGTTGATGTTGAATGCTTCAATTGGAGGCATGATTAATTCCAAGACACATGCAGAAGCCAAAGCATTGATAGAAAATATAACTTCAAATGATTACAAAATGAAAAATGATCGCACTCAACTTCAAAAGAATGGAGTATTAGAGATGTAGACTCACGTTGTTAGCTCAAAACAAGCTAATCACACGACATATTAAGGCACTTATGAAGAAGTTGTCAGCATTGCCACATGAGATTCAAAATGCTTCCCAAGTACAACACCAACCAATAGTGCAAATTTGTGTGTTGTGCAAAGGAGACAATGCAAATGGGCAATGTGTCATGTAGAGTCACGCGTAGGAGGAGGCAACCTACATAGGAAATCAAGCTCACCAAGTAAATTATGGCAATTACAATTAGGGATGGAAGTCTCATCTTAGCATGGGACAAGCTGGACCATTCAATAGGCAACAATAACAACAACCTTCCTTGCACGAGAGGCAAACAAAGTTGGGGGAGACATTTCAACAATTCATGTTGTTAGCACAAGCAAGCTTGAAGTAAAGATTTGATATAGCCAAATGCATGAAGATCACATGTGTTTGATGAAGGTTCGATTGAAGATCATGTTTCAATTGTATTAAATCTGTAATTGATGTGTTAGATGTAATGAATACATGTTATATCATGTCAGTAGGCTATATGACATATGTTAGATGTCTTGTTAGTCTTAGTGTGTCCTTTTTAATCTGTTAAAAATGGTTTTAACAGGTTAAAAGAGTTGTTGTATATAGTTTTTGGTATTAATGTATTCAATCAGTTGAATTAGTTTTCAATCAATTGATTTCACATAAGTCAACTGAAATCAACAGATTGTACAGGAAATTCAATCGACTAATTTCACTTAAACCAGACTATATAAGTTGTGTTTTCGAGAGCAGAGAAATAATTATGAGTTTTTTAGCGTGAAAACTTGTCATTTATCACTACAAAACTCTCTCTCTCTACATTACACAACTGCAAGGTGAAGATTTAAGATCTATGTTGATCTTGAAGGCATTTTGGCTTGGGATTAGCTTGAAGAACACATGTATGATTGGCTACGGAGAGCCACCATCAGGTTTTGTAGTTCTTGTGCCTCTGGTTGTTTGTTTGATATGATTTCAGGTCTGTAAGTGTGATTCTTGAGGGTGTTAGTCTAGATTTTTGTGTGAGTCAAAAATCTTGTGTGTTTCTTTGTTCAAAAGTGTAATCTTTTGGTGAGATTTGTAAAACTTTTGAATATAGTGGAAACCAGACTCAGGTTGTCATGGTAAACTGGATGTAGCTCTGTGATTGAGTGAACTAGTATAAAAATAATTGTGCCATTCTCTTCTCTTCATCTTACTCACTTTGAATCAATTTAAAAACTCAAGAAAACCTAGTAATTCATTCTTTTTTGTGCTTTATTGTGTTTTTGTGTAATCTGATGTTGCATACCTGTTAGAAATATTGATTGGAACAAGTCTTGTGTGTAAAAGTTTGTTGTTGGAGTTAAATTTGCGAATTCTGCATTCTGCATCAATTCCCAGGATTTTAGCCGATTGATTTGAAATTTTAATCGTTTGTTTCATAGGCTAAGGAACAATTTAGTCTGCTGTTTTATTTTTTGACCGATTGAAAGTGTACAAATCTACAACTTTTGTATTCGAATTTCACAGTCTATTTGATTCAATCAAAAGGGGTTTTATGCTTTCGAAAAAGTTTTAAATAGCTAATTTGAACCCCCCCGTTTATGCCTTAAATCACCATCACTACTAAAAATTCTCATATTACATGGGAATTTTCTAGCAAATTTGTTAAAAAATTTGTAAGATAAGACTTTTTCTTGCTATTTTTTCTAAGAATTTTAATTGGCAGGTAATTCCTTCGTGGGTAATTATTTCCTATAAAATTATAAAATTCGTAAGTATTTCCTACAAAATTTGTTACGAAAAGTGGTTTATACAAAATATTTTGCAAAAAAATTGGCAGCAATTTCCTACAATTTTTTATCATAACAAAATTTATAAGTATTTCCTACAAAAAAAATTCAAAACAAAATTGGCAGGAAATATGATTTTTTTAGTAGTGCGTTTCAAACTATAACACATGCAAGTGTGTCTTTCAAATCCCAAAAGCATAAAAGCTTTTATCCGTAATCTGTAAACATAACTGGGCAATTGGCAAAGATAGTAGAAGAAAAAAATTGAAATGAATTTTACAGCCAATACAGAGGTAAACTCAAAAGATCATTTTAATGCTATTATAACGCGAAGTAGGAATATGTATGAAAAATGAGAGGATGAAAAGAACAATGGAGAGCATAAAGATGGAAAGGGAAAAATAGAAAATGAAAAAGATATGAGAAAATTGAGAAAAGAAAAGAAGAAAGTGTGGAGAAAATCCTTCCATATCCTCTAGTACCATCCAAGAAAGATAAGGAGAAGCATTTGGCTCTACTCATGGAGATCTTCAAGCAATTTGAAGTCAAAATTCCTCTCTCTGAAGCAATACAACAAATGCCAGCGTACACAAAATTTTTGAAAGATTTCCTTAGCAAGAAGAGAAAGTATATTGAGGAAGACATCATTGAAGTCCAAGGAAACTGTAGTGCCATCATTCAAAAGAATCTCCTTCTAAAGTTCAAAGATCCTGGTAGCTTCACTATTCTTTGCACAATTGGAAATTTAGCTATTGGGAAAGCACTGATCGACTTGGGAGCGAGCATTAATTTGATGCTTTTATCTATGCTCAAGAAAATTGTGGATCTTGAAGTCAAACCAACAAGGATGACTTTACAACTTGTGGATCGATCAATCAAATGCTTAAATGGAGTCGTTGAGGATGTACTTGTGAAAGTAGACAAGTTCACTTTTCCAATGGATTTCGTCATACTTGATATGGAGGAAGATATTGAGGTTCCTCTCATTCTTAGAAAACCATTCATGAAAACCGCCAAAGTTATGGCGGCAAGCTAAAAATTAGAGATTAAAAAGAGGAGGTAAACTTCAAAATGTCTGAAGGAATTCACAATATGGAACCAAAGGATATTAATGTTGTTAAGGAAATCTTGCTTATGAAGAGTAAGCCAAAATAAGTTTCTAAGCTGTTGAAAAATTGTTCTAGTTCTTTTTCTCTACAACAAATGAAGGAAGAAGAAAAGGGCCCTCCTCCAGAGAAGAAGAAGGGTTAAGCTATCAGACGTTAAACTAGAGCTTACTGGATGCAACCTAACATTTTAATTTTGCATATAATTATTGTCTTTTGTTTTTGAATTGTATTTCTGTTTGCATATGTATGCCATTATCTTAAGCTTCATCTTAAGTTAACCATGTTCTCAATGTGCATTGTCAACTACTGTAATGATCAATTAAAATCAAATACACATGAAGCATTGACTGTTTTACATCCTGATTGTGCTTATTGATTGAAATATTTTGTGATATGCTGAGTGAAAGATAGTTTGGTATGATGATATGATAGTTAGTGTTTTTTCAAACATGAGAGTAAGACCAAACTTTATGAAAATTTTTAAATATTGTGAGCTTTTGTATAAAGAGCTGTAAGGGGAGTAGTTATTGCTATGAAATTGATTTTTTCCTGAATCTTGTTAATGAAATCACATAATTTGTTAGAAAGGATAAAGGCATTGTTTGGTATGTTTAAGCTACTTAGCCAAATAGCCAACCCAAAAGTTTTTTTTTTGTTACCTTATTTGAGCCTGACTGTTTCATTCTTTACCCTTAGATTTTAAGGAAAATATATCTTGTCCCACACCTTAGAACAAAGAACAGGTGCATGTTGAGTGGAATAAAGGTATGAGATGAGATCAGTTTGGGGTAGGGTGTAAACACCCTAGCACATATCATGGTATGGGATTGAATAAGTTTGGGTAGGGTTTTTCCTATCCCAAGAAAGTGAATAAGTTTGGGGTAGGTTTTTGTAAAAACCCAACCCAATAAAAAATATAGAGGAAAGATAACATTTTTATGTGATAGAAAAGAGAGGAAAAAATGTAGCATATTTATACAAACATCCACATGTGTTTGTTCTCTTAGGCTTAATGGTGCTTTTGAATTCCTGGAAAAACCAATATTCTTTCTAACTAGACCCCATTACAAGATATATATTGTTTTTTGTTACCTTATTTGAGCCTGACTGTTTCATTCTTTACCCTTAGATTTTAAGGAAAATATATCTTGTCCCACACCTTAGAACAAAGAACAGGTGCATGTTGAGTGGAATAAAGGTATGAGATGAGATCAGTTTGGGGTAGGGTGTAAACACCTTACCACATATCAAGGTATGTGATTGAATAAGTTTGGGGTAGGGTTTTTCCTACCCCAAGAAAGTGAATAAGTTTAGGGTAGGTTTTTGTAAAAACCCAACCCAATAAAAAAAAGAAAGGAAAGATAACATTTTTATGTGATAGAAAAGAGAGGAAAAAAATGTAGCATATTTATACAAACATCCACATGTGTTTGTTTTCTTAGGCTTAATGGTGCTTTTTGAATTCCTGGAAAAACCGATATTCTTTCTAACCAGGCCCCATTACAAGCCTATGAAAGACCTTTTGATCTTACCAATGATGTGCATTTTGTAATTTAGATGATAGGCAAAAGTTGATGAAGTGGTCTTATAACATGCTGAGTGTGGGTGATCATTATTAATACTATACACATGTGTGCTGAGCGAAACACTGAATTGATGTGAGCATTCAATAGTTTTGCTATTACTTCTTATTATGATTGAGGATTGGAGTGTATGCATGAAAATTCATACTATTATGTCTTAAACTCTTAGTTACAATGAAAATTCTTTGATATGACACAATTAGGATTAAGAGGTTAGTTTCTTTTCAAATGCTTTGATCAGTTGATGAGAGTTTTCAAAATTCAAAAATTAAAAACTTTCACAACGACATGAAAATGTTTAAGTTTGGGGTATTTTGATAATTGGCATTATCATGTTTTTATTTTATTAATTTTAATGTTTTATTGTTATTTTATTTTTGGATTTATTTGATATTTCAAGTTTTAGAGGAATAAAAGCGGAAAAGATAAAAGCTCGATTGCCGCCAGGTAGTTTCTGGGCAGAACCCAGAAAATGGCTCACGCTGCATGCGTCGCCTGGCAAGCCATGAATGCCGCTAGGCAGTTTCTACAACATAAAATGAAAGAATGAAATGGCATCCAGGCTTATACACACCACGAAATACATTATTCACGAAATAAATATTTAAGTGCAGCTTCCCTTACCTAAAATTCCCACTCCAAAAATCACTCTTAATGTTCCTCTTTGCACAAACGTGATCCACCCTTTCCTTTCCCAATAAATCAGTCCTCTACTCCTTAGTCACGAATTTGTGCTCTCAATGAGAACCCCTATCAGCCACACTAAAACACTTTCCCTCTTCCTCACTAAGCCACTCCTCAACTTATTTTTCTGCCCCAAAATTAATAAATAAAAATAAAAAAAATTTAAAAGGATCATGGTCATCAAATGTCATTACATGGAGGTTTCTACTCTCATAACTACCTTGCCTCTACCTCTTTGGCGTTTCTGGAGACGGTTAGAGTTTCTAGATCCTCCACAAATGTCGCAAAAATAATAAAGAGTAAAAAGGAACTATTTAAGGCTAGCCAAGGTTCAAACTCTTAACTTCCCAACTACTAAGCTTATATGCACAACTAACACGCCCTTACATGTTTCATGACATTTCACGCACATATATGATTATAAGATCACATCACACGGTCATGCATACATGCAAAATAAAATAAATAATTAAAACATCATACTAATAACGTACACATGATTCAAACCCAAGACCTCTCAACACCACCAACATGCTCAATCACTTGAACTACCATTAATCCTTGTCCTAACTTAACAAACCATTCTTTTAGATGTACTTTCAATCCATAATTATTGTTAATTAAATATTTATTCTTTATTTAATTTTTTCCCTGGTTTTACATCACCTAGGTGGGGATTGGTAGAAGTCATCATTGTCATGACTATTATACCACTCATCTCTATTAGGAGAGGGGGATGATTATCTAGTGTATCTTCTTCTTCTTCTAGGTGGGTACTCATCTCTTTGTTTGCCCTTGTTTTGACTAATCATGAATTGTGCAAACATGTCTTTCAATTCAATTATATCATTCCTTTGTCTTTGGAGTTCATCTCTCAAATTTACTCCTTCTTGATTATCCCTCACATTACCCATGTACACTAGAATAATGAGAATGTTCACTCATGTTGTGGTGAAGAAGAAAGTTTTTCACACATGTTTTCAAAATTTTACAACGATGAATGATAAATATTTTCTCAAAATATTTTTCTTTTTCGTGGATGATTTCTAAAACAAAACAAGTGATGAAAGTGTTTGACATAGAATCGTCTTGGATTTGAGGCGAATTTGGGTCTCGAACAAAATTGAGTATAAACCCTAAGGGAAAATTTGGAGGAGGTTGATTTAGGGGTTTTCAGAACAGAAGGAAGCCACACCACTTGGAGGAGGTTCCAAGATAAGTGAAGAAGATCTGCCACTTTGAATTAGAGATTCAAAGATAAGGACTAGTGGTTCTAAGGAGAACCTCGAGACTTGAGAGAAAACTCAATTTTTCTTATAACTCAAATTTGAATACAAAGTGTTTCACAAAATTCTATATACTATGGGGTAAAACACTAAAAAGCCTAACATGACAGTGATCTGATAAGGCCCAAACATAAACATTACAAAAAAATAAAAAATGAGTTCTTATTTTACGATCTGAAGCTAATCCGAGATCTCTTTGAAGGTATTGGGTGTGATACATACAACTAATTTGAAATCCCTATGATGGCCCCTAACCATGCCTCCATTAATGTTTCAAGTAGTTCACAAGAAGGACAAGTGAATCACAAGTGGACAAGGTTAGAAACCAAGTCCTTCCTAGATAGAGTTTTCTAAGTAAAAATATTCCACATGAATCATGACAATAGTGTATCAATTTGATAGGATAAGCTCCTCCAAGCTATATGACTAAAGCCAAGGGGAGACTCCCAAATGGGTGGTGGTTTGTGGAAGCTTAATGTTGGTGGAAATATGGTGCGCATATGGTGGTTTTTGATGTGATGAGATGATGGAGAGGTTATGATGGTGTTTCGGTGCTCTCAAGAGAGGTTGAGCCAAATCTTAAGGAAGGGTGGCTAGAGGAAACTTAGAAGTGGTGCTCTAACTTTAGTGACCTAAGATGAGTAGTATGGCACAAAATTGGCAACATAACAATACTCAAATTGAAAGGTGATTTTTCATGGGGGAAGACACCTCTATTTATAAGCTAAGGTAACCCTAAAGGTGTCTCAAAATTATAAAAGTAAAACCCTAATTCTTTCTCTCTCCACTCTTCTTCTATATTTCTTTTATTTTGATTTTATGGAGTTCTAAGCTTCAAGGGTTGGTTCCATTGTAATTTCATTATGGATTCTGACAATAGAATGGAATATATTTGTTTGTTCTTTTTCTTATTGTTGAGGTTTCAATTCATCTATGTCTTTTGTCTTTGAATTGAGTGAAAAGTAATGGTTTTTACATCATAGCTAATTAGTGAGATGTTTTAATCTATATGCATATCAATCATAAGAGTTCAAAGGTTTTTAATTTTAATTGAAAATGTACTTTGATTAAATTTAGAAACTTTCATGTGATTGAATAGTTTTTGCCAATGATTGAGAATGTACTTTGATTAGAGGTGAAAACTTTAACTAGAATTAATCAAGAATGTACTTTGGTTAATTATCTTTCTACTTGATTTTAGAGGTAAAAGAATGGACATGATTAAGAATAGTAATATCTAATTGGGAATGTACTTTGGTTAAATTTACTATGAGTAATCTACAAAGTTATTACTTTTGATTGAAAATTTACTTTGGTTAATAGTGAGAACGCCAACAAATTAATTGAGAATTTATATTGATTAATTTGCAAATGTACAACAATAATTAATTGAGCAATAATCTTTAGATGACCAATGATGGATCTATTTTGAAAGAGTAGTGGAATCAATATATTTCTTTATCATTGTTTTTTTATATCTTTTTTGAAAGAGCATAGTGGCATTGCAGATGATGTTGATTTGGATGCAGAATAGTGAGGGGCTTGGGCATTGCATTGGGAAGAATGATTTTTATTTGGAACAATTTTATTTTTCGAAATAATGTATGGTAGATGATTTTGACATTAGATTTTTTTTTTAATTTGAAAATTTTGTGTTCATAAATAAAGAAGATTTTTCTTAATGCAATTTTTTTTATGTATTTGAATAGCATCTTGATAGGGTGTTGCAAGTAGAGCCTAGTCTTGGACTGGTCAAAATCTTCTTAATGAAGGTTGAGTAGGGCTTGGACATTAATGAAGGCTTGACCACACAAGATCTTATGGAAGATCTCCTAAGGATCACAAGAAGCATGACTAGAGGGGATACTTCTATTCCTTTTTTCTTATCTTTATTTAGTATTTCTATTATGTTAAAATTCCCTAAAGTTGGCTTGGTTAGATCAACCTTAGTTGACTTGTTAACCTTGAATAGGGTTGACTAGTTGACTATAGTTGACTTGGCTTAAGTCAACATGTTGACTTGTTTGCTTGTTTTCTTTGTTGGTTAAGTTTGATTAGGGTAAGATGATCACAAATGGAAATGGATTAAGGCATTATGGCACAACATCATTGGACAACATGGAAAGGTCATGAGAGAGAAAAGACAAAAGCATAAAGTAACTTGTACCTTGGTGGTACAAGTGTACCATGGGAGGCCCCTACCACACCTTGACCGAGAATCGTCTTTGGAGTGCACATCTCATTCCATTTGTTGGCTCATTTTAACCTACCTTATAGAATGTAGGGTTTTCTAATTACTAAGCTACATTTAAAGGCCCTTAGAACTCTCTATTTAAGGGGTGCTCCTAAACATGTACAATGGTTGATCAATTTTTGTAAAACACTACTTTGTTTCAACCATATTTCTGTGAGCTCACCTCCAAGGAATGAAGTCTATTCTATGGCCTTATCTTGAGGAATAAAGTGGTGGCATTCCTTCACTCATGTCTAGGAAAGAGTTGGCCTTTTGGTCCTCACCTATGAGTGGCATGCTTCACTTGCTCCATTCCATCTTCTATGCTTTCATTTTCTTCTTTATTTGATTCACGTCTACTCAGTTATGTTGTTATAATGCCCATTTTGTTTTGTTTCTTTGATCAAATCATCACTCTTATTCTCTAGAACCTCCAGAAGTAAACATTCACATCTAGATAACTTAGCTATCTTAATGTCCAGTGGGGATATTCTCTAGGTTTTATTACCAAATCCAACACCATATTTCATAAAACTAAAATGAACCTATATCATACATGGAGTTATCACAATATGCTGGATAGGCCTAGTAGAACCTGGACTGGGACCTTATTAAAATCTACCGAAACCTTGCCTAAGTTAAAATCATCACCAAAATAACATCAAAGTTAAACTTTTATACTAACTTCACCATCTAATATAGTCTACACACCATATGATTATCATAACTAACTAGGAAAGAAAGGTTTGATGGTCCTCTATGAAATCCTTTTTGTTGTTCATTTCCCTTTGCACCGATCCCTTTTGCATAGTTCCTTCTACGAAGCAAAGTTGTAGGTCTTTGTTTGCCTATACCTTCGCTTGCACCACCTCTTGTCATAGCCATAACTATGTACAATACATAATTTTCACATCAACAATGCATCAAATCATATAAAATATTTTGCATACTTATATATGTGCTTTAAAATTAGAAAATATACATTCAAAAATGTACATTCTAGAACATATATATGAATCCAAAAATACCTTTGAAAAAATACAATACAAAATGCATCTCACAAAAAAATGTATTATGGAATACACATTCTAAAATGTATTTCTAGAATACACATTGTTCCTGCAGAGAACAAACAAGATAAGTTAGGCACAAGTGTCACCTTACCCATGTAGTCCGCTATCTCCTCAGTTGGCCTCTTCCCGGTTGATACGTGTCAGCTTGGACCCAGGAGGGGTTACCTGCAGAAGGGACTCCGAAGCTCAAGTGAGTAAAAGCTCTCAAAAGGTCAAATCAGATGATTAATGGAGTAATGAATGCGTACCTTTAATTACTAGGGTCCACATGTATTTATAGAGTATTAATTATGTATGGTTATGCCATGGGCCGGGCCCTGGCTTGGGCTCTAGTTTGGGCTGTAAGTGGGTCTGGTCCTAAATCAGGCCCTTAGATTTGATTACTGTGGGCTTATTGAACATAAGGGGGGTATTGGTAGGCGTATTAAGGTACTCGGCCTAAAATGACTACTTCCCTTGATAGCTTATGTTGGTCATATGCTGTCTTAGGCAAGTTATTCTTTTGGATATTTATGTTATCGGTTTAGGTCGGCTAGGCTTAGACCGGCTTAGCCTAGGCCAGTTACCTGAATGTTTTGGCGTATAGGTATGGTAATCGTTTTACTATTATTTCGTTAAGTTGGCTTGGTGTGGTACACACATTACTGAGAATGCATTATAAAATACATCACCAAATCATTATATATATATATATATATATATATATCCCAAAATGTAGTTTTTGGAATATAAACTAAAATGTACATTTTAAAAAATATTTTTGGATCGAATATACATTCCAACCTTCCAAAAACTTGCATAATCAAATTTTGAACTATCGAAGACTAGACTCACCACCCCAACCCCCAAATCAAAAAACAAATTACCAACAAAAATGAAAATAAGATGTGAAAGACGCAATTGGTGGTGAAAGGGGTGAGAGTTTTTGCATTTAGTGAGAAGAGAAGGAAATGAGAACGATAAATAAGACTTCGTCACTTCATTTATGAGTTTTATAGGATCGCACATAAAAAGAAAGGGGCAAGACTTCGTCACTTCATAAGTAAGAGAGATATAAATGGTTGCTTCTTTCTCGATGTCACATTTTAATCAAGTTTGGTTATATTTTATTTTGATAAAAAATAAACTAAATCTTATTAAATATTTTATTCAGTTTAATTTAAAATTTTAATATAATTTAATGTATGTTAATAAGATTTAACATTTTTATTTAATTTTTTAAAAAAACTTACGATTTAATAAATATTGTAGTTAATATTTTTTAAAATATTATTTTGAATTAACATAAAAAACTAATTAATTTTGGTTCAATTTTAATTTAATATAATATAAAATTGAATTTATTAAATATTTTTATTAGTTTTATTTAAAATTTAAATATAATTTAATATATGTTAAATGATTTCAAATTCAGTTAATATTTTTAGTTGAAGTTTTGTTTTAAATTAAAATTTAATAAATATATTTATTATTATATTTTTTAAATATTAATTTTTAACCTAAAAATAAAATTTATTTAATTGTCTTCAATTTGAATTTAATAAAAAAATTAAATAAAATTTATTAAACATTTTTATTAGTGTAATTTGATATTTTAATATATGTTAAATTTATTTCAAAATCCAGATACATTTTTAGTTAAAGTTAATTCGAATACTATTAAATTTCAAAATTTGTTTAAAGACATTGCCCGATTTTAAATTCGAAGTATATTTTTTGGGATTGTTTGTCCCTATATGTAACATCCCATTTAAATAATCACTTTAATTCAAATGAAATGTCACACAGATAGAACGATAAACAAGTCATGGAGTATAATGTTACTTCTTACTAATATCCAAAAAAATCCAGGAAAAGATTTAAGGCACACCACTATGCCAGATACAAAGTGAAATAGGAGATTGACAATAAATCAAGTAAATCCCAAGGTAAGACATTACATGGGCCTTAGCCCTAAAAGAAAACTGGAGTCCATCCCAGAGATGCTAAGCAGCAGAATCACCATTTCCCTGTTGACCACGGGGAGTTCTCGCATTTGCTCACATCAATAAATTGATGATCATCGAAAGGAGAGAAAACCACACCAGACAGAACATACAACAAAAGGAAGGGTAAGCTAGAGCAAAAAGTGATTTATCATACAGTTACATACAATTTTATAGTTCAAGATGCATAACCCAACCAATCATGTTATGACTTGCAAATAATACACTAAGACTCAGACACGACTCATTCGGATACATATAATTAGTCGGATTCAGCAGATGCTTGCACTTGTGGTGGACTTCCCTGCTCTACCGAGCTAAGTGTTACAATGTTTCATCCCCCCCACACAAGGTTAGCCCTTAATGAGTTTTAGGCCTTCAATTACTCTCACCACTAGGGTCAGTACGCTCTATGTGAGACTAACTGACTCTTTAGAGTGTCAGGATGCAACCTTACCTTGAATCCTTACTAAATTATATAGATGAGGCACCACCATGAACTCCCACTAATAGGGGTCATGGAATTACGTCCCGACCAACTGAGGCACCACCATGAAGTCTCACCTAGAGGCTCATGGAATTACGCCCTAACCAATGAGGCACCACCACGACACCATTGTGGAATTACGTCCTAACCATACCAATAACATAATCCATTAATCAGTATCACACTCATGCTCATGCCAATTCCATGTCAATTTTATAAAAAAACATTTCTTACTCAGTACATGCCAAGATCATGCCAAGATCATGCCAAGCACATCATCCACAACTCATAAATCCCCTTACTCATGCATGTTCATTCATCTCATGCTTTAACATAGCAATCCAACCAAACATGTATCAAACACCCAAAAACAAAGAAAGAAATAGGACCCAAGCACTATCTGGCCCAACTCTCGCTCAGGCTGAAAGGTCTCGCTCAGGCGAGAGGCTTCTCTCGCACAAGCGAGCTCCTTTCGCGTAGGCGAGAGCTCCAAAGAGGGGAACAATAGCCTTCGCATTCTCTCGCTGAGGCGAGACCTCCTCGCCTGAGCGAGATGGACTCTCGCTCAAAACAAGAGCCACTCGCCTGAGCGACAGCTCGCGCAGACATCTTGGGCGAGTCACTACTAATCTCGCCTAGGCGAGACATGCTCGCTTGGGCGAGAAGACCAGAACCCTCCACTGTTCGCACATGCTCAGTTCAGCCATTTACTCATCAATCACACAGTTCACATTCATACCATCAAAACTTCACCCAAGCATGCTAAAACACGAAAAACAACAAGAATAAGTTAAACATGATTTAAAACGTGAAACCCTAACTTCCCTTATCCGGAAAGGGGCTAATATAAGATTTTGACCCTTACGCCAACGAACCCAATAGATCTAGGAGCAGATTTTACGAACTGGAACAATGGCATAGATAGAAAATGAGGTTACCACAGTGGACCTCTAGCGAAAGTACGAAAAGGGGACTTAGAAAGGAACTAGAATGAGCTGAGAGTTCACTTATGTGAAGTAAAACGAGCTTGAGCGGACTTGATAATAGTGGAGATCAAACCTTGGCAGAACGCTATTTTAGGGGAAAGAATAGAGTAAGGTGGTTGTCAATTGCAAAGTGGCATAAATGAGAGGGGTTAGGCCGTCTTAGGGGCTTTGGACACCCTATGGGCCTTACACCAGAACCATGGTTTCTTATTTTATTCACATGTATAACATATTGTGCTTAAATATTACGGTGATAACATGGTTTTTGCTTTCGGGTGGGAATTCGAGTCCTTGGGACCGAATTCCAATCTTGTTTTTGTCAATTTTTTTTTCATTCCCCAATCAGAATTCGGTCCCTAGGGACTCGAATTATGAACTGAGTTTTTTAAAATACATTAGAATTAAGATTTTTGAAATTCAAAAAAAAAAGATTTAAGAGTATTTTTTGTTTATGTAAAAAATGTTGAATTAGAGGTTAAATTTAATTTTTTAAAAATAAATTTAGTATTATGTTTTTAGTTATTTTAGGTGTTATTATGAAAAATAAAAAATATAAATGTTATTTTATTTTCTTTTTGAACTTATTGAGTTAAAAATAGATTTAGTATTGTGTAGTAAGTTATTTTAGGTGTAATTTGAAAATATAAAAGTTAATTTAATTTAAAATTTTCTTTCATAATTTATGTGTATTAATTATTTTTAATAGATGTTTATAAATATTGAAATTATAGTTTTCTTTGAATTTTGGATAAGTTTTTAAAAATTGTATACTATAAACATTGCAAATTTGTAAAAAATAATTTAAAAATGAAAGAAATAACTAAAATAATTTAAAACCATTTCATTATTGTATTTTAAATTGAATTGAATCAAGTATACTTTTATTGAACACAATTAAAAGTACAACATAAAGTAAGTGGTTCAATGTGGATCATCTAAGTGCAAGGTTGTTAGGACAATGATTTCTTGTGTGTCCTTCAGTTCTACAATAGGAACACTTTCTTGATTGTCTTCCTTCCCTAATGTCCATCTCAGTCCTAATTCTACTTGATTTAGGACAACCTCTCTCGCTCCTTTTTTGTGGCAGGATGAGGCCAAACCTGTGGCCCTTGGTATGGTTGCCAATATTCTTCATGTCTTAACTCGTCAATCAAATTATCATATACTTTCATGACGACATCCAACCTATAATTGGGACTTATGTACATGTTGAAGTCATGATGTGCATGCTTGCAAGCATCAATAACATGTGAACATGGTAGATGGATTTTTTGAAACTTTCCACAATCGCATCACCTTTCACATAATCTAACTACAAATTTTCATGCAGGACGTACTTCTCTGGGATTCACTATCTTCTTCACTCTGAATCTTGTGGTATTTCTATCAAATTCATTTACCTGGTGTGTGTGTTTGACTTGGAGTCCGCATCTTGTAGGAAGTTGGTCACATATTCAAAGTACACATGACCAACACTCACCATTGCAGTTATTTGCCTACCTTTTTTTCGTGAAGTATGTGTTGCACTTGGTGTACGTGGCCAATACTATGGATGAAATTGACAAATTCCTTGTCTTCTTCAGGACATAATTTATTGCTTCAGCCATATTTGTTGTTACGTGACCTCACCTTCTTCCTTGATCATATGCAAGACACCACTGCTCCCTTGGAATTTGGTCTACCCAAGCTGTTGCTTCTGGGTTGTCTTCTCTAATGATGTTGTAGTAGTAGTTGCAACGTGGCTTCATCAATGCGTACGCTACAAATATAATTATAAGAACAAATTATTTTCTAATAATGGGGGTGAATAATTAACAACCAAAAAAATGAAAAAGACAAATTTTTACATGTAATAACTTACCCATGTTGACGAGGTCCTTTTTCAGAGTTGTATTCTTGAATATTTTTGTAAAATTTTGTGCAATGTGTCGAATAAAAAAGACATGCACGCAGTTACCTTCAGTCCAGCCACTACTGGGTATGTTGAATGCTACACTGATTGAATTGTGGCGGTCTGACATTAAGCATAAATTTTATTGAGGTGTAACGTGCCTCCTTAGGTTTTTAAGGAAAAAAAAAACAAGCTTCGGTCGTTTCACCCTTTACTATAGCAAATGCAATGGGAAAAATGTTATTTCTCCCATCTTATGTAACAACTACTAGAAGGGAGCCCCTATACCTTCCGTAAAGGAAGGTTTCATCCACTTGCACTATTGGTTTGCAAAATGGGAAGCCATCAATTCATGGTTTGAATGTCCAGAACACTCTTCGAAAGTGTTGTTGGTTTTCTAGGACCTCCTCCCCATTTCTAATTGGACTGGTGTTCAACTTGTATACAAACCTAGGCAAATAAGTTTGCATGGCTTATAATAGGCACGATAATCGGTTGTAAAATTGTTCCCAATTTTCGTACACATCTTCAATTGCTTGATGTTTCGCCAACAATGCCTTTCTATAGGTTGTGTTATATCCCATAGAGGTGTGGATGGAAGAAATTATTGTTGCAATTGGTGTAGATGGGTCTGACTTCACCATTTGTCTTACCTGTGGAGATATTATTCTTGAGCCCAAGTCTGAGACCTGGGAAAAATTAGAATAAAGAGAAGCACATCAAAATAGAATTGATGACTTGTTTGAGATTATGGATTTATTTAAATTAAGTATTTTATTTAATTTTGATATATGATGAAATAATTAGTTGATTGATTTAAGTTAAGTGTTGTTTACTTATTCTAATTATTTACTTAATTATGAAATATGCAATAATTATTATTAGAGTGATTTAAGTTATTGTTGTATTTATAATAATTATTTAAGTGATGTAATTTATTGTTTTATTTATTTTAAATTTTAATATTATATTTAATGTTGCGGATATGTGTATATAATTAAGTGGTGCGTATTATAATATGAGAAAATAATTGGTCTGGTGGTTGGAGTGTGTAATTGAGGTGTGGAGGCGTAGGTTCAAATTTGTTCGTTCTTTTGTAGAGGGTTTTAATTATTTTATTTAACTTATTAATTATGGTGGATGGACAATATAAGCTTATATTTTATTCGTGCACAATATATATAGAGAAAACTCACAATCTGGTGGTTATCGTATGTGTGTTGTGTATGGAAGTATACGAGCTTGAACCCTTCTCAGCCCAACTACGGTGCACTAATTATTAAATTTTTCTCCCTTCTCTTTTGCTGGGGCCCACAAAAAAAAAACCTTTATTTCTTTCTCCTTTTACAATTGTTGCAGTGCATGCAATCTCATGTTTTAAATTTTTGTATCAATTGTAGCCACACATAAAAATAAAATGGCAAAATATTGTGATTTTAAGTAACAGTCAAACAACCAAGACTTTGGGTTGTTTTATTTTTATTTGTTTTTAAAATATTAACTAAAAGATTTAATTTTAAATATTAATAGAAAAGATTAAAGATGTTAATTATAGACAAAAATATAAGATTTTAGGAGAGAAGATATAATAGTTTTAGGGTTTCTAAAATGTGAGAAAAAGATGAGAGGGAGAGGAGAGTTGGAGAAACATGGAGAGTGAAAGAGGAGGTTGCAGAGGAAACACTTAGTGAAGAACTAAGTCCAGGAAGGGGAAGCCAACCTTGCTTTCTTCTCTTATTTTCTTATTGTTTGCTTGATGAATGAAACTTTGAAGGGTGTGCATAAGTGTATGAGTATTGTTCATGTTGTTGTTTTGTTGTTGAACTGTGACCCTGTCCCGAGATTAAGGACCATCATCTTCTTTCTTTCTCTTTTTGGCTTAGCTTCTCACATGAATGAAGGATACACAATCCTTAGACTTCCTCTTATTTTCATGCGTAAAAGCAATTGGGGAAGCGGGTTTTAAATTGCAAGTATGATAAGTTATATTTTGTTATTTTCTTTAAAGGGTTTAGATGCACTTGGAGTATTAAGCGATTTTTCTTTTTCTTGTCCTTGTATTTTATTAAATTTTTGGCATGTGTTAAATACAAGTGTGATATATGAATTTGGTTTGGTTATGAGACCTTATTTTTCAAGCATGATGTGATGGTGTATATTTTGATGGCAATATGTAATTCTCATGGGTTGCATGTTGGGAGTGTTTTGCCTTGCTTGAAGAGCTCTTGATGGAATTAAATGTTGTGTGAGGTTTTCCGTACCTAGGAACCCAGTGAAGACTCTTTCGCCTGTGTGAAGCAGTGGAAAAGGGTCCTCTTCGCCTTTGTGAAGTAGTGGTAGATGATTGGTTCGAGTGTTGTACTCTTTCGCTTGTGTGAAGCAGTGGGGAAGGGATAAATGTTTCACCTTATTTCGGCTTGTTGGGAGTATAGTGCCCGATGTGCGATGCATTGACGTTTTTACTCATAATTCCTTGAGGGATAAGGGAGACAATCTAGCTGTGTTAAGTGGGACACATCGAACCATCTATTCTAGAAAACTAGATGTTGTTGTGGGGTGAGGGGCCGCGAAAAACCAAAGATTGATTATAATTGTTGGCAAAAGCAATACAAGCCTAAAATGATGAAGCAAGATTTTGATGATGATAAAAGAAGCCATGAAAGCCATCTGGAAGCCAAAATGAAGACCATGTGTTGTAATGTTTAAAGTTATCTTGTAAAATGTAATTATATTAGTTAGAATCAGTATTGTACAAGAAAAATCTGGTGTTTCTCGAAAAATCAAAGTGATAATCGATTATCACTTAGAATAATCGATTATCCTGAGCTGAACCATTTTTTCAAGAAAACACTGGAATAATCGATTATTACCTCTGATAATCGTTTATCTGTTCAAAAATTTGTTTTTCATAAACTACACTGGAATAATCGATTATCTCCTGGTCAGTTGGGCGCGACTGTTCAGCTTTTTGACCTAATTTCTGGAACCCCTATTTAAGGAACCTCAGAGTTACTTATCACTTACCTTTTTTAGAAGCTAGAGTACTAGTGTTGTGACTGCAAGAGAGTTCTCTGAGTGTTCTCAATTGAAGCTTTGAAAAACCTAGTGTGGGTAGAGCGATAACTTTTCCTGAGAGGAGTTCAGGAGATTGAGTGTTGCTGCTGTTGCTAGGAAAGCTAAGGTCAAGGTTCTCTGTGATTCAGAGAAAGGTGTTCATCTCTTGTGTGATTCAAGAGAGGTGTTTTCTTTCCTTACACTCTTAATATCTGATTGTAAATCTGTTACTTGTTAAGTGATTTAGTAATCTCGTTTTTAAGAGATTAACAACTGGACGTAGGGTCTTTTGATCCGAACCAGTATAAATACTTGTGTTCAATCTTCTTCTCTATCTCTTTATTTCAATTATTGTGTTATAAAGAAATTATTTATTGATCTAATTGATAAATTTTGGAAATATTTTAAAGTATTAATTTTATTATTTAAAAACCAATTCATCCCCTCTTGGTTTTGACCGCACGCTCAAACATTCCGCTGCGCGATACCAACAATTGGTATCAGAGCTTGCTTTGATAGTTATTCAAATTTTTCGAAAATGGTTGGACAAAATCAAACCTTTGCCGAGGGTGCGTCTATCAACAGACCTCCTCTATTTACTGGTGAAAATTATCCTTTCTGGAAAGTTAGGATGCAAATTTTTCTGGAATATGTTGATAGAGGTATTTGGGATGCTGTTTTAAATGGTCCATTTGTTCTTGTTAATATTGTAAAT
>Ga0214545_1000681_pt1 | contig 57113 bp, 29 predicted proteins | sample CNSS4metaG_FD_160064 | JGI IMG/M metagenome (GOLD analysis project Ga0214545, IMG submission 160064) | Root nodule microbial communities from cowpea collected in UCLA plant growth center, Los Angeles, California, USA - CNSS4 | ecosystem: Host-associated > Plants > Roots > Nodule | place: USA... | reverse complement strand
ATAAATAAGCCTTTTGTATTTAAAAAAGAACCTTTGTTTAGGAAACGTGTCCCAGATTTACGTCCAAATAATGAGTACGTGCCCCTTTAGAATATGGATATAACCATTCAGTCTTGTTTTATTTAAAGGCTAATCCCCATTTTTTACGTCCAAACATAACTTCTTCTACGTTACTTAGTGAACTTTAAAAAATAAGCGATTCGAGACATGCACGGGGTCTAACAATTCTTTTCAGACATTTTTTTTCCCATTACCTGATGAAACTTTGTTTTTGATAATAACAGCTATTGGTTCCTCTTGTGAGCACATACCGTTATGAGGGGGAGGAGGTGAGCATGCCACTGGCAAAATCTGAGGCTAAACTGCTTCATGAGAAGATTTCAAAGAAGGCCTACAATGATGAAGAACTGATCAGGATTTTGTCAACAAGGAGTAGAGCACAGTTAGCAGCAACTCTGAATCACTACAAAGATGAGTTCGGGAATGCCATAAACAAGGTATAGACAACCTGGCCGAGTATTAATCGCTTCTAGTATCAACTGCAGTGCTGAACTTTTGTTGTCGATAATGTCACTGTTCACTTTAAGAAACATGATTTCCTGTTATAATTTTATGTAGTAGATGACTATTCTGGGATTACTTCAAAACGAAAATATATAAAGACAAGATAGAAATTGCCATTAAGTGATTATTATAAGATTAACCAGTGACTTATTGTTGAATTAACAATCGGCTTATGTCTGCAGGATCTGAAAGCTGATCCAAAAACGAAAATATATAAAGACAAGATAGAAATTGCCATTAAGTGATTATTATAAGATTAACCAGTGACTTATTGTTGAATCAACAATCCGCTTATGTCTGCAGGATCTGAAAGCTGATCCAAAAACGAAAATATATAAAGACAAGATAGAAATTGCCATTAAGTGATTATTATAAGATTAACCAGTGACTTATTGTTGAATTAACAATCGGCTTATGTCTGCAGGATCTGAAAGCTGATCCAAAAGATGAATATCTGAAATTTTTGAGGGGTGCCACTAAGTGTTTGACATTCCCTGAGAAATATTTTGCGAAAGTCTTGAGGCTTGCTATAAATAGACTGGGAACTGATGAATGGGCCCTTACTAGAGTGGTGGCAACCAGAGCCGAGGTTGATTTGCAGCGAATTGGTGAGGAATACCAAAGAAGAAATAGCGTTCCTCTAGACCGTGCAATAGCCAATGACACTTCTGGAGACTATAAGAAATTTCTCCTTGCACTGGCTGGACACGATGATTAAGAGTTATCTCTTACTCTGTTCAGTTCTCATGGAATTGCTGGTTAGATTTTTTTCTTTTTTCTCTAATCATAAATGCGATATTGTTGTTAATATATCTGGACGGGGGAATTCGGCGTCTTTATGTTAATACTGCTTATGAGAGGGCATAAACTATCCTGATGTTTTTAAAATAATATGTTTTGAATGTCGGAAATTCATGACATATAGAGCTGTACCCTTTTAATAATAAAATATCGATTGCATCTTTTTCTACAACATATTATCACACTTCACTCTATGTTGGTCTACATACGGAGCATAAAAGCAACTGTAATTGTTAACTTCTCAATATCATATCTCAACAATTATATCATGAAATGCATAAACCAGATGTACTGTAAAAAATTCTTATTTAAAAAAAAAACTTAATAATTTTATTTATCAATATTGTGTTTATCAACATCAACATAATTAAACATTTGCACCCATTATGGTAACGCTAATTATTCTGTGTCGGGGGTTATACCATAAATATACAATTTTGAGAACTCGGGGAATCTAGAGAACACACACAATGGGGACGAATTTAGATAACCAATTTAAAACAGCGAGATGCTGCTTCCTCCACCGGGGGGTCTACGGGCGCCTCGTATATGGTCTCTGTTTTCTGCCTTTCCATCAGCAAATATGTTATTCCCAGCCAATTCTCTGAGTTTAGCTCTGCTCGAAGTTTTCTCTTGTGATCCTGCAGGAACGTCTCCCTTGAAAATATTATTGCCCGTCAGCTCTGCGAACTTCTGCTCGTGTATTTTCCTTGATGTCTTCTTAACTGCCTCTTCACCGAATAAGAAATTTCTTTGGACACCTCCACCCTACAACAATAAGCAAACTAGGGTCAGAAAATAATCATATGGACTAGGGTAAAGGCCCATAAGCTAAAGACACTTACATTAGAAACTTGCGCCGAAGCGCGCACTTTTCGTGGAACAGGTTCTCTCGTGTCTTTACTTTGTTTTGATTCCAAAGTGCGTCCAGCACCCGGGGAACGAGGCAGAATTTCAGGAGGAGGGGCAAATATATCACTTCCGCTGAGCTCCTTGGTCTTGGCACTTGATATGTTCTTCTGTGTCTTCGTTTCTGATTCACTTTGATATGTTCCACTAAGTTCACGCTGCTTTGCTATCTCTGGTATAGAGGTTGGTATCTTAGGAGAAACGTTTCCTTCGGTGCTGAATGATATCTGACTGATTCTATTCATTGCTTGCTGAAATGCAATTGCAGGGAAATAAAACAAGAATACTATCAACACAATGAGTTCGTATTTGAAAAAACAATCTTTCAAATGATGAAATCTCGTTTTGCATACCTCATATACCCGTATGCTTGTTCTGTTTTCTGAATTTGCAGACTTGGCTTCTGATGTGGTATTTTCAGTATCACCAGAAAATATACCACTTCCAGTCATCTCTTTCATCTTATATCTGGAGCATAGTTTCCTGAGTATCAAGAAGAAGATAAGGAAAACAACAAGACCAAGAGATTGGATTACTCTGATACCATGTTACAAAAGAGAAAAATAAAAAAATATAGGGTGGAGGAGATGGAACTTGACTTCATTCATTGGGCGGGAAGCCTCTTTATAAAAACTGCGATATAGCTATAAGCAGAAAAATAAGTCTATTGAAGGTAGTTATAATCACAACAGAGCAAAATGATAAACCGATCAACTAATAACGGAAAGAAGCAACTGTCCATTCCGGGGCAGCTATACAGTTTAACAACTAATCATTTAACAGCGGAAACATGGAAAGATATATTTGACAACAAAATTATATATTATATATGACACGAACCTTTGAACATAACAGGTAAAAAAACATTCTGGAGTTTAAGTTCGTTATTTTAAAGATTGTCACTATTAATCAATTGTATATCATCCTATATTATAAATAGACTTTTAAAGAAAGAAATTAATTAAAATACGTTCATAATATAATTTACATTATCATTCTTTTTGCAAATAGTTATGTTGGAAGTTTATTAATTTTTATAATACTTGTTTTAAAAATATATCCAAAATGATTTTTAATTGACAATGTATGGAGTCAAAATTTTGTTCTATTATTAAATTCATATATTAAAAATAAATTTTGGTATCTGATATGCAGGCGGCATCATACTGGAAAAGACTAGCAATAGTCCGTAGTCACTGCACCCAATTGTGTAAAGATGATAGGTTAAGAATAAGAACAATAATAAATATTTCCAAAAAACTACTTTAATAATGAAAAAAAAATGTGTTGAACAAAAAAAAACGCATTCAATGTTTTGAAATCAAAACAAACATCCATATTTATCATATAAAATATTTCTTCTCAGCAATACGTAAACAAAAAAGTTATATTTAGTGACTTAAATATAAATAAATTTTATATACCTTAATTTCAGTTAATTGTATTATTTTAAAATATTTTATGTTTACACATTGATACTAAACCCAATAAATATGATTGAAGGTGATTTAAAAAATATATTTATTGATTTTATAAAATAAGAAATAGTATTTAATAATCTGGTTGAAATTTGAGTCCAAAAATAATATATAAACAATTTTTGTGAGAGGATTCAGAATTATGCTACTAATAAAAGGTCCTTTAATAATTAACTAATCAATCATGATTTAAGCATACAAAAATTATTTGGTGTAGATTGCTATCATTAAAAGTCTGAGAATTTTAAAACAATTGAATGCAGGAGACCAATGATAAGTTTTTCAATATGTTCCCAGCAAGGGTTGGAGGAGAGAAGTGGAAACAGTGGAAGAGAAAAAAAAAGGTTATTCTGATGCAGAATAAATCAATAATAAATAGAAAAGAAATAATTTAATTTAAAAAACATAAACAACAACAATAATAATAATAATAATTTTATTCATTAATGTATTATTATATATAAAAAAGTCTATAAAATATACACTATAACTAATTATGCTGTGACAATAATGAATTTAAAAATAATTATAAAAAATGTGTAGGTTATCACCGTAAATTTTTCTTTTCTAATTATTCACTAATTCAATTTAAAGTCGCCTTATGATATAGATATTATATGGTGTGTGTATATACACTATATCTTACCGAGATAAATAGGTATTTCTGTTTCAAATATTAAAATATACGTAATTTATTTGAGATTCTATTTTACTATAATTTTTTAATTTTGTTTTACTATTTTTAAGAAAAAAAAATATAATTTTTCATATTAAAATTTTTAATAATGTCTTGTTTCTAATTTATAATTTTACACAAATTTCATAACATGAGAGACTGAGTGTAAAATCATAATACATACTTTTTCCTCTCTTCATAACAAAGGAAACATAAAAAGAGTGGAAAAAAAATATTCGACACAAACTACTAGTAATGGAAAAACCGCATTATGTTTCAAGATCACCAACAGATCGTCCCCGCAAAAATAAAAGCTCAAGCAACGTAAATAAACAGTGAATCGGATCACGAAACTAACCAATTAAAAAAAATATCATGAAAAAACACAGCGAAACAAATAGCAGATCTGAATGCACACTTACCAACACTGGAATATAATTGAAAAACAAAAAACAAAAAAGATGATAGTATTACTTTTTGGCTAGACTCTGTGCTTCTTCATCCCTGAGCTGGCTTCCGCGGAGAACTTCCCCGATTTTATCGGAAGGCTAAAATACGGTTAGCGAATTGAAGAACAAACAAACAAAGCACATTATATATCTTTCACGACAGATTGAGTTGAACAAACCAAAGCGATGCTCAAACAAATTTTTCAAAAAAAAAAAAACAGAGTCAGTAACAGTAGTGACCTGGCGAGAGCGGTGGCCGGAGGCGGTGGCGGCACGGGAGAATTGCGGCGGAGGTTGCTCGGACCATGTGAGGAGATCGGAGGTGGAAGTGTGAGGGCTTCGTAGCGGCGTGGTTTTCTGCATTTTGCTTTTTTGTTTGAGAGTGATGAATGAAGTGAGTATGAGCGAGGGGTGAGAGGGTGATGTTATGCACCAGATTTGAAAATGCGTTTCAACGATAACGAATCAAAACAATGATTATTATTATTATAATCTGAATCTTTCTTTGAAATTTGCAACTGCATCTAACTATGCCACCTACAATTACGAATAATAATGTAACAAACTTGGCAGCTACAAATGCATACACGGTGTGATGTACATGCTGAACATGTGTCCTTCCTCTCCCTTATATAATAACTTTGAGCAGTAGTTAGTAGTTCATTACTGCCACCTTTCTAAAATCAAAACTCTACATATATTAAAAATAAATTTAGATGTTAGTAATAGTTTCATATGTATCCTCACTATATGATAACTATTTTTTTTATAAATAAAAATTGTAATAAATAAATATTTTAAAGGTATAAATGTTATTTAACATTTAAAATATCTGATAATTTCGTCAACATAATTTGTAGTTGAAAACAAATTTAACAATCAAGTCATTAGAAAATTTTGTTTTAAACATTTTTTGAACAGTCCAAAGAAAAAAGTAAAACCAGTAAGTGAGGGATTATTGAATTTAGGTGCTGTTTCTTTAATTTATTTTAATAAAGTTTAAGATTTAATTCTTGTGTATAAAAAAAGTTAGCTCCATCTTGTTTTGAGTGTTCTTCCGTCAAATAATTTTATTTAAATATATGTGGTCTTAGAAATATATAAATAAATAAATAAATAAGACAATAACTATATTTTACGAAGGAAAACACTGTGTTTATAAATTATCTAACTATTTTTATAAGAAATCGATTCCTCTAAATGAGAATACATGTTTTGAAAGATAAAATGTATTTTTTTTTGAAACAAGTAGATTTAATATATATATATATATATATATATATATATATATATAGAATTTATAAAGAAAAAAACCTGTTTTCAGTTTTTGAAAAGGATAAAGCTAAAACAGTTTTGATAAATATAGGGACTAAAGCAAATTAAATTTGTATTAGCCATAATTAGAACTAAATTTCCAAATATTTCAATAAACCAAAAAGTATTTTATCCCAGCTTTAGACATCACTTTCCATTATAGCCTAGAAAAAGATATAACTAACTAAATCAATTTACAAATTATAACTATAAATCATTATGAGAAGTATGCTGAATCAAAAACGTGTATTTAATGGGAGATACTAATTAATTAGATAGCACAGAGAGATGTTAATTAATGATGATATTTGACCACTACTAATTATATCAACGCTTAATAATTGGTGGGTTTATCTCTAAATAAGTAGCTTAGACGTTCCCCTCTTGGAGTGATATCACATATCAATGCTTAAAGTTCTGTTTCCTTATTGCCGAAAGTTTTGTTCATAAACGTAGCTAACAATTAATTATTTCGTGTTTCTTAATTATCTCCTTCACCAATTTAATAGTACTATGTTTCCTGGGTAAGTAAAATCTAAAAAGAGTAAATATACCACTTTTTAACTCTCTCATTCATGGCAGAAAAAAGGCAGAACATGTTGAAGGTGGTATTAACTTCTAATTTTTTGTGGCTTCTTATTTCATCTTAAGAAAGTTACACTCAAGTAACTTTTAATACATACAATGAGAGAACCAAAAAAACAATTAGTTTTGAGTATAAAGAAGTTGACTTTAAATGTACTTTATTTGGGTTTGGTGATCCTCTTTTTCTTACATTTATACTCAATTAGTATTTAATTACTGATATGCATTCTACACATTCCCTCTCTCTAGAAAGGGTTGTGCTTGTTTGATTAGTGTTTCACTTAAAAAATCGAATTACTATTACCTAACTCAACTCTTCTTAGTTAGTTTATATAAGTAAATTTAGTCAACTAACTACAGCAAAAATAATAGATCATTATACATTGACCAAATCTTCTTTTTTTTTTTTTTTAAATAGCTCTTTGGTAATTTAATAAATAATAATGTAAAAAACAGATAAAAATTAAAAGTTGACCACTGCAAAGTTGGAAAAAGTTGTTGCATTTGGGTGTTCAACCATATTTATATTATTAGAAACTCCCATTAATCAATGCAATGATTTCAGGGTGACAGAGAAAGAAAAGTGCCAATATTCAGTGATCCATGAAATGGTTCAATAGTCATTTTACGATAAGCCTTTGGGATGAGCCATCAGTTTTCAAAATGAAAATTTGTTGACAGTGTAGGGTATAACTAACTGTTATTGATAGTTTAACATCAGATTTACCAAAACAGTTTTAGGTTATGGTTTGATCCTTACCTATTTAAGAATTTTCATTTTAGTCTTTTTAACTCTGTAAATTTGCATATCAAAACAACAACTAAAACATTTGGAGAAAACATTTCGAAATTTGGAGTAGCACACACTTAATTCCAACGACAGTTAACAGAATTAATTACCTAATTGGAACTATATGGATTGAAGTCAGGACTAAGGTTGGAGTTGTCATCATCGGCAACAACCAAGATGCTACCAATAAAAGGTATCGCGATTAGGATTTAGGGTTTTGAAGTTAACACAATTTTTTTTCTTTGAGTGTGCTAAGTAGTTTTGTTTTCTGTTTGATTGATGCTTTTTTTAAGAGTTCTGAATTTGAGATATCTAAAGTAATTGTAACTGTTGACTAATACATTTTGTGTTATTCTAAAAGATAAAAATGTTAAATTGTTTTGTTTTATTAATTATGATTCACGTATCTTCTTAAAATTGAATTGATTTTTCAAGGAGTGTTAGGGAGAACCTGTCTGGCATTTCTCTTCTTTTTTACATTGACTCAAGCAACTGGCTATAAGTCTTCCAGTTTTAAGCAAGATTCAGACAGTTTCCCCCTTTGCATACAGAGGCATGGGAATAAAGAACATTAGAAAAGAACAGCATAGAAGATTTTGAAGTAGCAAACTAGCCTGAAGAGCTTCTCTTCTTTCCTGCTGTTTTATTGATAAAACAATTTAAATGTTAATCATTACATCCAATGGCTACAACATATGAACCAATATCAACTACCTATATGAAGAAGAGGGGGGAACTGTACATGACTGGTCACTATACACTGCAGAGAGATCATGCAATGGTTGTGTGCTCCAACTTATTACCAATTTTGGCTTTTTTCGGCTGCTTCTTTGTTCGTCTTCCCCCAAGTCTATCGAGTAAACATTGAATCTTGGAGAATATATATGAAAACTCAAAATACAGGTATATAGGATTCACCTTTGTTGGCAAACCTAATCTATATGCTTGCAAACAGCCAGTTTTTCCTAGACTCCACAATATTTTAAATAGTATATACCGAGTCCATGCAGCAACAATGCTATAGTGAAGTCACTGCTTGATCAATCGAAGCTCCCAATTACCTTCACCATCTATCAGCCGCAATTCCACTGAATGGAATGGTATTAAAGCAGGACGCTGAGGGCAGGTACAGAGACAGATATTTAGTTTAAGCTAGTTAACATGTTTTATCTATAACTAAAAAATCAAATAGGTGAGCACTGGGAAGGAAATGAGGCAAGTCCAGAAACACCTATGTGAATTCTCTTAATTCAGTAAATTTAGCTCGACAGTTTTTTTTTTCCACACACTTATAGAATCAACTTACTTGTGAGGAAGTAACAACCGTGATTCCCATATCTTTCGCTAGTCCATACAGATGCTCTTCGACATCAACACTAGTTGCACTGCCAACATGATTTTTTTTCAGAATATTAAACAAGATCAACGATGAATAAGAAGTAACAATTTCCCAGAAAAGGAAAGGGGCAAAGGAAAAGCATACATACTTGGTGCACTCGTCAAGGATACCAAATTTGGGCTTGTGAAAGAACAAGCGTGCCTTACAGAACAGAATGCGCAACGTTAATAACTTGAAGAGAATATGGCAAATTATAAAAATGTCTTCCTTCAAGGAATTTAAGTCTTAAAGGACGTCTGCGTGATAATAAATATTTAAAACATTCTGTCTAAAATTACAAGAGATTGGAATCGCATACCATCCCCAATCTTTGTTGTTCTCCAAGAGAAAGAGTGTCTTCCCATTTTAAAGTGGCATCCCAATTGCCTTCCTCCCTTTCTAGAAGATAATTCAATCGGACACACTCTAGTATATATTTTAACCGTGAATCTAACAAAGTTCTGGTGTCAGCATGCTTTTCACCTGAATTAGCAAAACTACAATTATCAGAGCTAAAATAAAAATGCAAAATAAAGAAAATGCACTCTTAAAAACAGTTGGTGAAGAGAACAAAGAAATTTTATTGATCTGTGAAAGGAAACAGTCCCGAGTAATTTCCCCCAAATAAAAGGTAAGCAAAAGAGAGATTTTCAACAATATCAGCTTGACAATCATTTTATAGCACTGCACAACCTTAGAACTTATTCTCAGCTAGTGATGATGATTTTAATGAAAAGTAACAAAGTTGCATTGTTATACACTTTGGCGAGTCGAATACTGAAAGGTGTAAGCAGTAGAGTTAAAAAAATATCCCTATGCATAAGATAAAGCCTTGTTGAGGGCCACTGTTAACATTTCATTTGTATGTTAACATAGTAATAGAAAGAAAGAGTACGACACACTTTAACCATTGAATAGAAAATCAAAGCGGATTTACCAACTTGCTATATAATGTATCGTAAGAAACTTCACTTTTACTGAATGGAATTTTTAAGCCCTGCCGTGTTTCTTGCACCCAAGATAATTTACCTTTTCCATACATTTTCAGTGCTTTAACCTCTGCCTCCTCACGGGAAAGGGGATATATAATTTGATCCCTTAGGGTTCCCAAACATGTATATGGCCGTTGAGGAACATAAAAGATGCCACAACCGGATCCAGTCTCTTGATCCTCAACTTCGGATGGTCTAGAGAGTCTTCCACTGGCTATTGGCCAGAGTCCTCTAAGAACTCTGAAAATGGAACTTTTTCCACTTCCATTCGGACCTTTTAAAAATAAGATACATGTAAGACCAAAATTTAAATAACATTAAAATCCCCTATTTTAAAGGACAAAGCAAATAAAATAAAAACTATACTAACCAGTAACAAGTAGGCTTCTCCCACCCTCAATGTCGCATATTAATTCCCTAGCCAACATCTTTTGAGCAGGGGTTATGATATCAACTTTGGAGAAGGAAATGACATCAGTGGAATGAACATCCCTCACTGGAGGTATAGACCTAAGACTCGTGATATCCTCTGTACGGTAGAAGGTCATTAGCACACATTATGACTATTAAAGAGAGTTAATGCCATAGAAACACAAATATATTATTTGATATAATAGATTGTAAAACTAAAGGATAATTAATACCAGATTGTGCCGCATCCAGAAGTTCTTCAAGCTCAAAAATCCGGTTAATTCCACCAGAGAGCTCTACAAACTTTCTATGCAATTCAAGAATATCACCAAAAGCTAAAAAGCTTTGAGAAACAACAGAAGCCAAAAACCTCAGTGCATGTGCCAGTTCACCTATTTGTATAGTACCGTTTGTGAGATGGGAGAGTAAGAACTATAAAGAGAGTAGATGACTCAATGCAAACATCTTACCCTGGGTGGTTATTGATGCACGGTCTCCCTTGTGTTCCATAGCATATAACAAGCTTAAGCCCCAAGTCACATTATGTGGAAGTTGCTTCGTGATAAAATCATCCAGGATACCGAACAGCCACTTCCTTTTTAAAAGGTACTTGGAATGAGTGAGAAGCTCCCTAAATCTAGACTCGACCATCTGCACAAACATTAAGAACATAATTTACAAATTGGCAATAACCAATGTTTTAATCCTGTTACTGAAACTAAAGTCATCGAGACATTATCATAACATCAAAAGGAGCTAACAGAATAAATTTGATCTCTTCCTGCCAAACTGAATCCCAATTCACACTCCCCTGTATTAGAGCCTAACATCATGTAAAATTTGTTCAAACACATAATCATGTGTATGATTTAGGGTATGCTTAATCAAGAGGTGGGTGATGAGAAAGTGGGATGGAGGCTTTGATTTTTGCTGCTTATGGCTTCGTAAATGGTCATGGTGATTCCCGTCATAATGGTATGGCTGCTGTTTTATGACCAGGTAGTCAGGGTGCTAGTTCCAGAAACAACCACCCCACTCAGAGTGCTAACTCAACTGCCTTTTATTGCTTCCAATAGGGTAAAAATACTTTCAAACAAAGTGTCTAAATTTTGGATAGTGGATTGACACTCTAGTTTCCTCCCACATTGTTATTGTGATAAGCATTTAGTTTCATTGCAACCTTTGCAAGTCATCAAACATGCACACACTTCAAGAAAATAAATTCGATAGCTGCTTGAGTTAGGATGCTCACAGCTTTTTCTCGAGCACCACCTCCAAAGAAAGCAACAGATTCAGCATGAGTACAAAGTCTTTCATGCATGAACCTAGAAAAGGATAAAGAGATACAGATCAGAATAATTCCACAGCACTAGTTGACCAGTACCTGGAATGTTAGTAGACAGTAGTATAAGTTTACCTAAATGTTCCTTCAAGTTGTTGTTCTTGACTTATCAAATCACCAAAATCTGGAGTAACAGTTCTTAGAAATCCCAGACCAAGTAACATGTAAACATAGAGTATGGTAACTCCCCTCCGACCTGTTAACAGCTTCATTCTCCAAGTGAACCTTTACAATAACAAAAGTACTTAGTAATTAAATAAAAATAAAGAGAACGCATAAAATATGTTAATTCATCATGTACTAGTAATATAGTGACTACTTTGCAAATGAAGTACTCACCATAAAATATCCACTGATGGCTTTACCATTCCTGTGACCAGTCCTGACAAGTCTGTTGTTAACTTCTCCAAGTCATGAGTTATCCTTTGATCAGCATCAATATTTTTGCTTGCCGTGTGGAAGACCTACAAAGATACGCCAAGTAATGTGAATTTGGAACCAAGCCCCAGCCATCCGCCATTTGCCAAAATGGCTTTATAGCAAGGTGAATAATATATTTATTATTAAAAATATAATGATAACAACGAATCATATATTTTGTTAGTGAAATTTAAACCTAGACTACATTCTCAAACTAATGACAATTTGGTACGTGACATCAGCAGTATGACCTGGCACATCATCCCTTGGGAATGTCAATTACTTTTTATTAGGGTAAATTAAGCTTTCAGTCCCTAAAATTAGGGAAACTAACAAAAATATCCCCAAAAAGATTTCGTATTAGTTTGTCCTCATAAAATGTAAACATATTTTTGTTGTCCTCATTGTTAACAGCAGTGGACAAAAACATATTCTGGCTAACAGACGCTGCATCTACCACAAGTCCTTCACCGTTCTGTGTGCCAAAATCATTCTCACATTGCCGACTTTCTTCACCACCAACTGTTTTGCAATCCTCGGGCTACTTGCTCTTTCAACTGTCCTGGGAAGTAACATCAAAGGTCCTAGCTCCCATTATTGTTACCCCCTGAGCGAGGTTGGTCACTAACATTCCACCTGGGTAATTGTTACAAGCGGGAAAAGACACTTACAATTAACTGGAAACCATTTCACAGGATCCAATTATGATTGGGTTGCAGTAATACGGCGAGGAGAGTCTTGTCCTTAATGATTCCCAAGTGCACTCCACATGTTGGCTTGGAAGGCATAACAGCCTTTGGCAGTTTTCACAATTCGGGCTATTTCCTCTTTCACCAATGCGAGGTTGGTCACCAATATTCTGCTTGGTTCGTCATTGCAGGCGCATGAAGACACACACTCCTTTGAAAACCATAACCAAGGATCCCATTGTAAAAACCATACCACACATGTTGCCTTCGAAGGCATAACAGCATGCGGCACAGCTGGCTTTGAGATCCTTGGAAAAGAATCTGGCCCCAACGAGCTTGCAGTTGCAATTTATGGGAGAATTTGGTGCCAGCCAGTTCAAATGTGGCTTTCCATCGGCAGGGAATGGGACCAGAGTTCAAATCAGAGTCAGAGAACAGTGCTCTAGCCAGATGCCAGCGTCAAGACTGTGGCAATGACAGGCGGATTCAAACCAAAGGCCTTGCTAGTTGCAATGACCGAGGAATTATATGTGCAAGTAAAGAGGTGAAAGTTGAAAGGGATAGAGATGGCAAGAGTGAGAGTCCGTTTTCCGGTCAACCATCATAAACAATGAAGACCACAAAATATATTTATGTTATTGGAACTAAACTAATACGAATTTAATTTATGATTTTTATTAAATTCCCTATTTTACCCTTTTATTATCCCACATTTCATGAGAATGTGATTTCTGGTTAAATCTAGTTACCCACCCCCATCCAGCCACTAATACTCGTCCTATAAGCCTTTTCACCTAAGAAAGTTGCCAACTTGCCATGTTTGTATCAGAAGGTAAATGTTGCTATTAACTCAATTGTTAAAGACAACGTGCAACTATGAAGACGTCAAGGAACAAAATGGAAAATTATGTTAAATTTGAAGGGAAATAGTAGAATGTAATGATAGCCATGAGATTTGAGACGCGAAATTATTTCAATAAAAGTTTCTAGATATAACAGAAAGAATTTGTGACATTGATTAATCAGAAAGTACTATTTATTCAAACATAGATATAGACACAAACAATCTTACAGTCTTCAGAAAGTTAAATTAATGAAGCTGAGAAATGAATGAATTTACCTTGTAAAATCCATTGTTTCTTAAGTAGTTCTGGAGTAGATGTTGTGTCAAACAAATCCGTCCACCAAGAGCAAGCCTCGCAGTCAAGTGTCTGTAGAATAAGCACAGACATATTAAATTTACTTTCTAAAAAACTCTTTTTAGGTCAACCTAAACAACCTTTTCCCCCATTTCAATGCCTCCAACTATCTATGCAACTATACAATATTTTCCATTTTTTTAGGTGCTATCGATAATATACAAATAATAGAATATAGAAATCCATGGTAAATGGTAATGCATCAACAATTATTGAGATATCCATTCCAGTAATAAAATACCTAGTTTCAAACCCCACCCTCCTAAAAAAGTATTAATTCATGGTACGAACAATTTAAACAGAAGTCCTTATACGATGGACTTTAGCAAAGTTGTTTCTTGTAATGTGAATGTTAAATACCTTATAGAAGGCGCAATGAAAGAAGATGCAGCACTTTGGAGAACACTTGTACCAATTAATCGAATAAAGGAAATTTTATCCTGCTCCAAAACAAGCTTCACAGTGGTACCTGAGAACACAAATACCCAGGGACATTATACATATGATCTCTCAACAATGAAAAGTCAGAGATAGCAAAATACCATTCAGTGATGCAATACGATCTGACACCAATGTCCTTGAAACAACAAGAAAAACAACAGCAAGTAGTCGTGCTCCTTGTTTATCAAATATGGTGGGCACCTGAAAGCATGCGATAAATGATTAACCAATGCGCAAAATACATCCTTTTAGAAGGATGTTTGCTCACAGTAAATCATCAAGGAGATAGTGCACACACAAATTACTCTTTAGTTTCATTTTTTTCACCATGTTAAACACTTGACTCTAAATGCATCACTGATGTACTAGCCACCATCATTTTCACAGTAAGTCATCAATAAAATAGCAACAAATGACCATAATCAATTTGGGAGAGTTATAATGCAAAATGTGGTGATCAAAGGTTGAAAGTTCATATTCTTCTATATTGATAAACAATTTGTTGGACAGTAACACTCCTCTAATTACACACAAGCAACACTGTAATTAAGCAGCTATTCTTTCAAATATCAGTTATTAGTTTCCAATCAACAATAGTTGATCTACAGGACATACACGAACACATAATTCACAGTGCCATTCAACTACTTCAGGGTTTCGGACAGGGAAAAATGAAAAGTGAACCAAAGCCAACATGTATTACTAGATTGAGCAAGACATTGCAATGCCCAAACCTTATACTTTCATTTATACTTATGATTAGATTTATACTAGTGTTATAAAAACAAGCCAGAGTAGGAATGGTTATGGGATGGAGAGGATGCCAGTTTAAGTATCCCTATTCCTATTCCCGGTGCCTAACGAGAATGAAATTTGTACTTCATCTCATCCTAACGGGTATACTTATACTCGCACCTATACTCATTAAAAAAAAAGCAAAAAGAAACATAATTATCTTTTCTTGAATGTGAAATATACATACCCATGCATGAACCTAATTTAAAAAATCAGGTATTACTCATGTTCATTCATACCATGTCCAATTAATCTGGGTATTACCCATTGACATCGGGACAGGTCACGGCAATACCCACGAATACCTGTTTATACCGGTTTAATTGTCATCCCTAGGCCCAATCACATTGGGCTCTCGTATAAGGGTGTTTTTGTTATGGACCTCCACTGAAAAGCTTAATAGGCTTTTGGATTGGAAGAGTTCATCTTTAACAAAAATACTTCGATAATCAAAGTGAGATCTGTAGCCCCCTATACAATTAATAGAATAAATTTGCTATCTGTGAATTAGAAGCTAATCATCCCCCCTTTACAGTATTGAAGCTATTTTTTAACAACAATTATGTATTCAGTTTTCTGGAATTTTAAACAGTTCTATTACTTTGTATCAAAGCCAATTAAATCTTCCAAGCCTGCATGTCCCACCATCATTGTCCTGAACCTTAAAGATCATTCAACTTTAGCAAGTCAGCCTGATCTTAAGATAACTCAGATTCATTCGATCTTATTACCATTCTTAGTCAAACGAAAGACTTGCCTATAACTAAATTGATTGATTAGACATCCTGATTTTTCATAACTTTACTAGCCAAGTTATATAATCGAAAGAATTGTAATTTGCATCCATTTTGCAACTAATAAAAGTCTAAAAATAAACTGCAAGTAAGCCAACCTACGTAACAATGTCACCATCAATCAGTAACACACTAGAAATGCAGGTTGTAGAAATTTAGAACTTGATTACATTAAATTGACTGAAAAGATAAGAGCAATAGATACTTAGACTAATAAATGTATCATTAACAGAGTAATATCAACACTAATTAATAAATGACATATCCAAAAGCATATACAATTAACCAATTAGTCAATATGATGGTAAAGTGTTACAAAAGAAATATATAAAGTCAAAATTTTACAACTGCATATCTGCTCAAGATACTTACCAATACTTTGCACATGGCAGCTACTCTCATTGGCAGTGCCCTTGAATTACCACAAAGTTGGGGAACAACAGATGAAGTGGTATGTTTCGTAGATGGAGATGATGCTATTACTTCTGTAATATATGATTGTGCCTTTGAATTCGAGAATGCAGAATCCTAGGCATAGGGAAAAAACGAAAAATAAATAAAAATTAAAGATAATGAACCATGAAGATACCAGAAAATACCAAAAAACAAGAATCATAAAAATCTAAACCTTTTTATTCATGGCAAATGCTCTTTGAACTGTCTTGGCATCACTCTGTCTTTTTGTCTCTAATGCCTCCATTGTATTATTTTGTAATTCAGTAGAAGAGTCCTCACTGCAGTTAAATTTGAATCTTCTAATTAATAACAGTGTCAAAGGAAAACCCTAATAAGCGCACAGTCAATTTCCAACCTTCTATGATGAACACTCCAGCCTCCCTCACCATCTAAGGACAAAACCACATCATGGAATGCAACTAATGCTGGACGATGAGATATGGTAATACATGATGTACCCATAGCCAGAACTTTAGCACAAAATCGTTCTTCCATATCAGTTGTGACAGCACTTGTGCACTCATCAAGAATGGCAAATTTAGGCTTATGGTAGAAAAGTCTAGCCATGCCTAACCTTTGTTGCTCACCCAATGAAAGTTCATCACCCCAGTTTACCTCTTTTTCAGGCGGATACCGATCCAGTAGATACTCAAGGTCAACCTTGAATACATGTAAAAGCATTTCAAATGAATAATAATTATTAAAATGACATAAATATCATTAATGTGGCATTGCGAGGATGTAAGAGTATATGAATTTCACATTTTTCAATAGCTCCACCATCCCACCATTTGTAAGTGGTTCAACCTCTTGATCGGCAGTAAGAGGGTAAATTAACTGATCACGTAGTGTTCCTACAGCAGTATATGGTCTTTGTGGCACATAAAAGATTTCTTTATTAAGATCAGATCCTACTCCTGGTTTCACTATATGTCCAGATACCAAGGGCCAAAGACCTCCTAAAACCCGAAATAATGAGCTCTTTCCACTTCCATTTGGACCTTCAGCAAAATAATTGTAAATGCGTGTCAATAACAATTAACCATTTGAAATCTTATTTTCAAATCCAAGTATACAAGTGAAACATGATACTTTCAGATTGTCAAAGGCTAAACAGACAAGCATCAAATCAATTATGGTTTTATTTGACTCCAAAATATATAATTTTCCATCCACCTCAAATCTTGAACAGTGAAACTATTTACTATCTTTGGGTTAGTTTATATTTTTTTTTTCTTGAACAGAAGGACTGAGCTAGTCCACGCATTAGAAGTGGTAATTTGCTCAAACTGTGCAACAAAACATTGTTAGAGAGGCATAAGTGGTTCAACAATATTGGCACAAGATGCATGAAGGGAATTGACATTTGAAAACAGGTGCATAGTATCAGTGGGCAGAGCTACAAGTGCACTATCAATTACATTACAATTAATATTATTAACTTTTATTTGATTGATGCGTATAAAATCAATCATCAATGCAAATCCTTTTACTAAAAACTAAAACTAAAGCAGACACCTTAATTAAATCAGTTGATAATCAAAGTGGTAAATAATATATCTGCCAGTTTACAATTAATCTTAGCTTCAAATCCGTCAGTTGTATGGCCTTGTTTGATTTTTAAATTCAAAACTAACAGTCCTAAAATAACAAAAATAACCCAAAAGACTACAGTTAAAATATTCAGCAATCTAGAAATGATCAACAGTGGTGGTAACCTCTATGAAGCTGCTAACGAAAAGTAACAAGTACCACAAGGCAGTGGCTGAAGTGAATTTCCAGGAGAATGCACAAGGTAAAAGTGGGTAATAGATGATAACAGGTAAAAATCATGTTCGTGGGTTATACTCTCAGGACAACATTACAACCAGCAACTACCAAGCCTTATCCCAATAAAAGGGAATACTAAGTTTTTGTTTCCAAGTAGTCTACATTTAACAAGATTTTACAATGGCACCCACATAAATTGCATGAAACACTGTTGAGAAACAATATACATTGAATATAATGTATCTCTGATGCAGAACCTGGTTGGATGCAGTAATCTAGGTGCTTGCCAAAAAAAAGAAAGGAAGCAAGCTAAAAGCTTCATCTACATTAAATTCCGTGCCAATAGTGCACAACCCTTGCCATATTTCAGGTCACGTGGATACTATAAATGCGTGTTTAAAAATTAAGCCCCAGAAATGCATGAATAATTAACCCTCACCCACCAAATAAGATATGTAAGAGAATGATTATTGCAACAAAAGAAAAGAAGGGATAATGACGTAACATCAATTGACAAAGTTTATTCAACCACCCAAAAAATGTAAAATCAGAAACACCCACCAAGCAGAGAGTTCATACCTGTAATCAAAAGATTTGATCCTGGCTCAACCTTAAGAGTTAGATTATCCACTAATACATTACCATTGGGGGTCACAACCTGAAGTTTGGGAGCATCATCACGATCAAGATATGAAAAACATAAAGAGAAGTAAAAGTTATAAATAGTTCAGCAGAGTTCACTAGCCTTGACACCATAAAATCCAACGTAGTTAGCTTCACTAATGCAATTTCTACTTCCTTGTCTTTGCAGTGAAAAGTTCTCATTCTCCAGGCTTAACTCTCTTGATATGGCCATTAACTCATGAATACGATCAGCATAACCACTGTAAAACATACAAATAACTGGAGTATATATACAAACAAAATGAACCCTAGAAAGGCATGTCCTCTAATATCAACTTCTAAGGGATATATGACCAATCAAATATACCTGAGTCGGTTGAGCCGTCTTGCACTAATGGAAAGAGTTCCTAGAGATTGAAAAAGGGAAATAATGACACTAGTATGATATCTTAGATTGCTTAGCATCTCTGCACGCCCTAAAGTTGAACTGTCAGGCCTTAGATGGCCAGAAAAGAAAGGTTCAATAATCAAAATAACAGCAACAGTAGCACCAAGGTACTTCAATAAAAAATCCTGAATCATGCCAAACCACCAATGGTCATGTTGCACTCTCTTAATGTGTCTAAATAAGGACCTAAACTTCTGCTGAATATGCGCTTCTTCTCTCCTCTCTCCACCATAAAATGCTATACTTTCTGAGTGAGTCCTTAACCGTGAATGAAGCTGCCGATACTCTCCTTCCAATTCCTGCTCTCTGGACATAAGTTTACCAAAAGAAGGAGAAAAGTTTCTGATTGTGGCCCCAGCTCCAAGTACATAGGCCTGCAGAGGAAACAAAATTTATTGAAAACACAACCACAGACTTAACATTACATCAAATAGGTTCCTGCCATCAGAAACTCAACAAAAAATTATAAACCATAGCAGCATATGGGAAATCTGTGAAACAGTACACTTTAGCTAGATTTACCAATATCCAGAAGATATATTTAGGGCTTGCGTATGAACAAAGCCGCCAAGAGTATAGCAGTCCATCAGTCACCGCAGTTAGGTCATCTTGTATAATCTCACTTAACTCTGAACAGAACCTTGGAACATCACTTGCAATTCTTTGCTCTGGATTAGTTATTCGACCATCAACATGTGATATTTTGTAATACACCATGTTCTGAAATAAAAGTATATTTAAACAGAAGGTTCACACAAAAACTAAGTAGAACAATATAACAGTGTCATTCAGGAGGCATGGCAATTACCAAAAATATATTGAATTGTGCACGGGATGGTTATTGACATACTTGCAATTAAAAAAGTATTTGATTCCGGATATATCAAACAATTGATGAAAGCAACAATGGGGTTAGCTTAATACTTTTTCTTTTACGACTTCTGAGTTAACTTGCACATAATACAAGATGCGGAAAACAATCTGAGTGCTATAGTCAGGACATGTCTGAGATCCAACAGCAATGCCCAAACCAAGAACAACTGAACAGAAGGCCCCTTTTCCCGTTTTCTTAATTAATTTTCCAAAGCCTTGTACCCAGCAGGTTAAAAGTTTATAACATTTATTGTCCTCTTTAAGCAGTATATGGAATTAAGGACACAACAGAACTCAAGGCTGACAGGAAAATTCTGGAAGCAGTACACTTCCATATATTTAGAATAAAGAGGAAAAAGAGGACCAGAGTTACAAACAGGTTAAAACTACTAAGAAAAATGGAAGCAAGACAGGAGCAATGCACAAATAGATTGCAAGCTCAATACAGACAATCAAATACAGATAGTTTCTACATACAATCCAACAACATCTACCTTAAAGTAGTGAGAATGGATAAGTGTCGTCAATATTTTCCTGAAGTGCAGACTCAAAGTCCCAGTAATGTACTTTGATGTAGACTGCATAGTTGATGAGAGGAAACACAAAACAATATTCTCTGTAATTAGCCGCAAAAACATTGGCACACGTCGAAGAAAGGCGGCACGAAATAGGAAGCCCTGTACTTTTGCTAGCCTGTTGCTTAAAGTGGTTCGCAGCACCTGCAAATAAAATTCAAATGTTGTCAGCTAAAAATTGTTATTATTTATTTCTGGTGACTCAACCAACACATTTGCTAATCTGACATTCAATGGTTTGTTTTCATACAAACTTGAACAGTCTATTGTACTTTCCATATTCAAATAAAAGATTCCATCCCATTTTTCTCAAGTTAATGTCACAGTCTACTGTGTTTATAAGCTGACACTCCTTCAGGCATGCAAGCACAAGTTACATTCTTATGCAATTATCTTAGTAGACTTGAATAAGCATGAACAATAAAAAAGTCAAATTGTATTTAAGAACAGAACCAAGACCGCATCTTTAGTTATAGTCACATGATTAATTATTTACATGTATGATATTTTACCTTCTAAAGCGCACAGAAACCAGAGGGATTTGAGAGGTAACTGTAGTTTTTGGTGAATTGAAACAGTTTCAATCTAAGTAATAATCATGGTGAGAGAATCCAAGACAATTATAAAACTAGAAGAGAGTGATTCAAAACATTACATCTTTCTATAACAGAACTATCAAGTAACAAAGATACCAAAAGGCAATTAGCCAGGCAAAAGGCCAAAGCTTTTGGAATTAATCTTTGTGCACCAAAACAGAAAATACATTATTACAAACTTGCCCTAAAAAGAGAGAAATGAACAGAAACTTAAACCCAATGAAATATTAAAGAAAAAATGGAGAAGTTTTAGTGATTAAGCAACAAATGACGAAAAGATGGAAGAGTTATTCTCGAATTGAATGAGGCTTGGCATTCTTAGAGGAAGTATTGAAGATGGCCTTTAATAAAGCAATTCAACCAAATAATATACTATCAAATAAAGTTTAGAACTGTTGTTTTAATTTCATTTTATTTTCTGGTTTAAAATTGTTTAGGGTAGAAACTTGCCTTATGAGAATGAACACTTAACACCTATTTACAAGAACAAATTAGAAAACCATATGATTGATAATGATCATATTTTGTAAAGAAAAAATAATTATTTCACATTAATGCATAACAAAATGAGTAGATGATTACCACAATCTGCTAAAAGATACTTGTGATCATAGCTAAAAAAACAAAATTCCATACCTTTCCCTCCCCCGTACTACAACATACTCTTTCCCATATAAATATCCCAAAATGACATCCTAGTATATCTTATAATTTATATTGAAACGGTTATTCTAAATTTTTGTGAAAAAAGAAGGATCATATTTTGTATGGTTGTCATATCTAAGGTAAGTTGTATTTCAACATATCAACCAGTAAAACTTTAAAAAGAAAAAAAAAACAGAGGATACTCAATGGATATGTACTGCACGCTGAACACGTACCAGATATGCACACAACACTAGTATTTCACCAATTTTGGAGTATTTGGGCTTCACAGTTTGGTTATTGTTTGTAGCATTCTTTATATACCTTCTCTTGATAAAGATTATTTAGATATTTCAAAAAAAAATATAACCCTCAGCATTCCAATTAATTCTTTTTCAATATCGAAAATATAGAGAGCACTTTCCTGTACCCTTTTATGGATTACACCTTCAGTAATTTATATGAACCAACAAGATTCCCCCATCCCCTCATAAGTGGAGAAGAAAAACCTAGATAAATCTGTAATTGTCTTTGTCAATTCATAAGCATATTGTCTGTTATCTTGTCTTTGTTGTAAATAAGGGATTATTAGGATTAAAATATCCCTAGAACCAACACGTTCATTTGAGCAGATGTTATTTCCTTTTTTAAGAGAATGTGATTGTCACAAATAGAGGAGTTGACAATGTAATTATAGTGATTGTAATTAATATAATATTTATTTTCTCCCTCTTATTATTCAAGTGTCTTCATAAGATTTCAAAGCAATGTCTTTATGCCGGTGTATGTTAGAATAGGTTTCTTAGTTAGATTTTTAGTTTTAAACTAACAATTTAAATAAGAAAATCATCACATCAAATCATATAATGAAACAGACAAAATAAACAACATTTTCAACTGCAGTCACAATTCCATTATATGCAGAGCACACAAGAGTTCAATCCCTCCTGATGATGCATTCCAGCAGAAGAACCGTATCTGCTGATTAAAGGTATGAACCGCATGAAACTTCATATCAGTCCAAAAAATGAATGATAAGTTGAACTAAAAATTATTTTGATTAATAAGTTTCCTATACGTAGTGGGTAGACATGACATGTTCATAATGATGTCTCCCAAAGTCGGGCATTTAATGTCAAAGATAAGTTGTCAGAACAAAATATCACAACAAATACATCATGCCTTTTTACATTGAAATCTTAAAAATAATCACAAAGCATAATTATCTACAACAAAATAGACTTACCACTATACAAACTAAAGCTAAAAGGTTCTTTGCACCTAATTGGCCCATCTCAGACAGAAGAATTGCAGCAAGCACTTGAAGTGACTTCAACCCTCCTTTTTTCTGTTTAACTTTCGGTGCAGAAGTTCTTTCCATAACCTCCTCCTTTGGGAGTTCTCTATCATTACTTTGCTCATCAGAATCGCTTAATAAATCATGTCTATTAACTCTAATCCTTGATTGCACATATGCTGCAGTTCCACCAGCAACTAATATACCAGTTGCAAGTAGCAGAGTTTTTCTGTTGTAATGCACAAGGAAAACAAATCAACTTACATGCAAAACTTGTTCAACATTGTAATGATTAATACCACTCAACAAACAAAATAGTATATAAATGCTACTACTAATATGAAGATGCAAGGCTGTGATCGAGGAGGAAAAATACTAATCTATCAGATAAGACTATGACAGCAATGTTAGCCTCATGGAGCAGAAACCTCAGAGAAATAAATTATAAATGATAAGATCAATAAAGAATGAAGAAATTTCTTACCAATTGTTCTATCAAGATAAGTTTTGTTGTTTTCCTGGTCCCTGTTAATTCTAATGATAGTCTTTAAGCATATTTTCACGTGGAAAATAATGCCCAAAGAGTGTAAGTTTCAGGGCAACCATTTTGCTTACAATAAAATTCATGGTAATTACCAATTTATACTTAATAGTACATGTTTCTAAGGATTTAAACCCGTGTTGAATTAGAAGTCTTGAGATTCAACCATAGGGACTTTTGTGTAGCACAACCATTGTCTAGTCCTATTTAGTTTTTGGCATTGTTGCAAAGATTTTAAATTACAGTCGCAATCAATTACAATTTTGGAAAAACCTTTATATTTCAGAAAATTGTAGATAAATGCAGGCAATGTAGAAGCAACTAGGATCATAATGTGGCTACCAAAAAAATAAATAAACTTTGACGTTACTACTTCAATTTACAGTTTCAGACCTGACTGTAAAACCTCAGCAATTACTTAATGGGTCATAATTCTGAGCTTTGAGCGTTATGTATTCTATTTCTGATTATGAGAATGTGATCGAATATTCTCATTGAGCGTAAAACAAAGTTTAGTTTTTGATAGAGTAAATAAAAATAGCTGATAAAAGGATAAACTTGATGCAGCAGCTCGATGGGCAAACAAATTAAGCTGCAAGTCAACGTCAACGCAGATTGAATTTACTCGTCACCAAGAACATTCAAAAAAAAAGGTAACATACCTCCTCGAAGCCAGAAAACCCTGGCCATGCCGGGTTAGTTGGAAGAGTTGAAGGGAAGACATGGCCAAAGATCAACTTCTCTTTTACCAACAAATAAACTCGTCACAATAGCTCTTCGAACCTTCGGGAGCAACAAAATCTAGCCAAAATTAAAATTCACATAAAAAAAAAAAAAAAAAGGACAGATCAGTAGGCAGAACTGTGGGAAATTTCAATCTCAACGCCTATTGGCATGCTTTAGATGCACCATACTCAGTAGGCAAGGTGCTTCAGTTCAAGATACCAAATAATGACCTCATCACATCAAGAGCCATGATGACTAAATAACAACAACCATACCAAATTTCTTCTATTTAAATCAGATTTAAGTGTAATTAAACTAAACAAAATACACGCCAACAAGTTTTCTTGCAGTAAAAACATCACATACATTTTTTTATAATAAAATATAAAACTCTCCATTTGTCCGCAGTAGTAGATCCAAAGGTGTAAAATCCCTAACAGAAGCTAACCTCCAAGGTCGAAAACGTTAACCATGCTCCTCCTATCCAACGCGCCGAAAGCTTCGAAATAGAAAATATTCGCTGCAAAACAGAACATTATAGTTCAACAACAGCAAGCATGTTCGATTGTTGGTGAAAGTGCTTTCTCTGCGGCGATCAGAATAACGTATCCGATTCTGCTGTAACATGAATAAAAACCGCAAAAGCTAATCCCAAGTCTTACTAAATAGAGAAATTGGTTCTCACAGAAATGGAATAGAAACGAAACAAACCTAATATACACATGATTGAAAATGAATCCTCATTCGGTGGCTGAAGGTGGGAACGAACGCAAAGGTATTGAATATAGAAGAAGGTTTTAAGAGGCACGCGTTGGGTTGCGCCAATTGAATATATGGTATATCTGGTGTGGTCAATTATAAAATACTTAACACCTAACCGAAGAGAAGAAGACAAGACAAGGAGTTGATGAGATATGTGAGATAGTTTGAGAGCTTATAGTGTGGAACGCAGCACACGAACGTGTTCCACACGGGTAGTCTTCTTCTCTACCATGGCCTCTCACAAATCGGGTCGGGTTCGATTTCACCTTTGGCTACTAAGCTCGTACGTACTTCCTCACAATTTTATTAAGAAGAAATTACACAGAGACACACTCGCGCGCGTGTGTTTTCACTCTAATCAAATTAATGAAATTTAATTGATTTTCATATATATTTTTAAAGAAAAATAATAATTTCTTTATCAATTTAAAATGCATTCTAAAAAATTTGAATAATTTCTTTTAAATTAATATTAATTTATAAAAAATTCGTTTGTTACCTTTTAGATATATTTATTATAAATGTTAACTTAATTTATGTAAATTGTTTTAAAATAATTGACTTAACATTTTTTTTGCTGTTTTAGTAATTGTAATAACACTATCTTAACATATGAATACGGTCTTCTAGATTCCAGTAGAAATGCATCCAAAATTTCTTTTATACATATATGATGATGATGATGATTAGGGTCCTTACAATTTAAATCTACTGTTTATTTTTATACCATTATATAACCAAATTAATTATCTTCGTCATATTAATCATATTTTAACACTTTTGTTTAGATTATATATTTTCAGTTTCGTAAGTTTTTTAGTTAACTAAGTTCATTTATTTTGAAATTAGTAAATTATAGTCCTTTTTATCCAAATGTATATTGTATATTTTGATAGGTTTAATTAAATAATTTTAATTTTACAAGTTATAATTTAGTGGGAATTTAACCAAAAAAAACGGAAGGATTTTGTAGATGTGAATTTATGGGTTACATTTTCAGAAGTCGAAATTAAGGTTTAAAATCAAAAGCTTTGATATTTTCATTTGAGGTACCTTTAATCTTTTGGTAGTTAGTTGATTTAAAGTGAATAAATGCTTAGAATAATATAATTAATTCATTTTGTAATTATTTTAGGTAGAAAGTGGGAATTTGGAAGCCATAAAAAAAGGAAAAAAAAAACTAAAAGGGACATTTTTTCTTTATATAAATTTTTTTAAAAAATGAACTAAAAACTCAAAAACACTATAAATATACAATATCTTAATTAAAATAAAAAACACAGTTATACCATTCCAACTTGTTTTCATATTATTACTTATATTTCTTATATTTATAACTATTCAAATCGCTATAATTATATATATATATATATATATATATATATATATATATATATATATATATATATATAGTTTTGAATATCTTATTGTAATTGATAGAGATCTTTGTTTAAAAAAATAAATAAATAAGAGTTTAAATTTTTTAAATTAAATATATAATTTTAAATTTAAATCATGTGATTATTCATTTTTAAATTTCATTATCTTTTTATAATGTATATTTTTAATATCTGTTTAATTTCTTTCTAACTTTTTTGAAGTTGATTCTCGTATTTATGGGTGAGACGTTTATGAGGTGAATTTTGATCGATCAAAGTAATTTTCTTTTCCAAATTTCAATCTTTCTCTTTTCTATTAGGTTTTGCATGTGTAAGATTTTAACTTATTAACATTTGTTAGTCTAAATCTACACTAGTATGTTTGGTATGTGATTCATGCAACTTAGCAACAATTTTGAAGTTTTCTAGCTTTTCTAAAATCATGAAACAATTCTTTAAAGAACATAAAAAATAGTGTAAAAGAAGTCATATTTTCTAGCTTTTCTAAAATCATGAAACAATTCTTTAAAGAACGTAAAAAACAGTGTAAAAGAAGTCATACTAGTTTACTCAAAGAGTTATCCTAGTTTAAATCTCATGAAATGAGGAATTAAGTGATAGTTTATTACACATTTGAAATGCAATGATTTTTTTGTTTTTTTAAATGCACCGTCCATGAAGTTGATGATTGTAATTTTGATTTGCTTAAAGGATTCAAATATCATGACACATTTAATAGGAGTCTTGTAGAAATTGATTCATAGTTTAATTATGTTCAATGAATGAGTGAGAGAATGAAATAAATTATTTTCGTATGTTTAAGATGGAATTATTGTTATATAATGTGTTCATAACGTTATCTTTAATTTGTTATATGTGTAATAACCTGCTACGTATAGTGACAATAGAATTTAAGCATGTATTCTATTAAAATTCTATTAAAAGTGTTGGCATGTATTTGAAAAATATATAAAATTAAATAATTATAGAGAATTTAAAAAATATATATACAAGTTTTAATATTTGAAAAAAACTAAAAGCAATATATTTTAAAGAATTATTACATAGAGATTAATGTATGATGTGTTAAACATAACTGTGTAGTTAGAGAAAGAATTTTAATAGAACAGCTAATAAAAAATTGAAATATTTTACGAGTAAATATGTTATCTAGATAAATAATTTAAAAAAAAATAATTATACAACTTTTATGAAATGAAAGTAATATAATTGTTAAGAATTTGAAATTTTTGTTATTTTCAAGTTTATATTTTTTTTCTCTTTAAATTCTGTGTCCATTTTTGTTTCAATGGAAAGTATTTTTAGCTTGATTAAAACTAAGACATGGTCGACAAGTGGGTGTCATTATATTAACATATTTTCTTGTTATTGGTGAATATTTCTTTCGTAATGAAGTCGACCAAAGTCGTCAACATTATTAAGATAATTTTATCATTAATTAAGAAAAATATTATATATCAATTGATGTCAATAACAGTTTTCTTAATCAACATTAATGATGTTTTTCCGATTGATGACAAATAACTTTTTCAGTTGAAATAAAATGTAGTTGTTTAGTAGATGTCAATTTTTGTTTTTTATCAACATTGATCAAAATTATTTTTCGACAATAAATACTACATTGATGTTAGTCAACAGTTTTTTAGCCATCATTAGTATAGTTATCTTTTGGTTGGTGCTAATAACAGTCTTTGAGATTATTTTTTCAATTATAAGTCAATATTGTTTTTCACGCAATATTAACATCTATTAACCAATATCAATGAAAATATTTTACTACAAATATTAATCACATCCTTTTCGATTAATGTTAGTTTTGATTTTTTTTCTCTGTTTACCGATAATATTGTTACTCAAATAGAGGTTACCAATATTATTTTCTTTAGAGGCGGTCAAGATTTTTTTTAGGTTATGGTACCCATTTTGATAGGAGTGTGTCAATTTGGTACCTGCCGAAAAAAAAGTGTCAATTGTGTCTCCATTTTTTAAAAAGTGCATCAATTATGTCCCTTTCAGAAAAAAATAATTAATGCGGAAGGCCACGTGTCACTCTCACGTTTTTTTAATTTTTTTTTAATTTTTTTAAATTTTTTTTGTAACATTTTTTTGTTGCCACGTGTCAAGTTCTTGTTTTGACACGTGGCAGGATAATGTCACGTGTGACAACTGTCATTGTACTGATATCAATTTAGTACCCATATGTACCTGATTGTTTCAATTTAGTACCCATTTTTGTGTTTTTGGTTCAATTTTGTCCCAATTTTTTTAATAATTGAAGTATAGTTTTTAATTCATTTTTTTATAAGATTAATACTAATTAAGTATAAATATTTTTACAAAATTAAGTACTTATATTTATCTTAAAATTTAGTGGTCAAAGAATATGAGTTAATAATATACAATAACATAATATGTTAAAAATTTATTTTTAATAAAAACATATTAGTATAACATTTATACAAATATTAGGTTTGGTCTTGATTGGACAAAAACAATATTGTTTTACTTTGAAAAAAAAAGAGTAGATGATTATATTGTTCTATTAGTATAACATTTTTTGTACAACTAAATTTTAATATAAATATCAGAGTACTTAATGTTGTAAAAATATTTATGCTTAATTACTTTTAATCTTATAAAAAATTGACTTAAAAAATCTTCTTCAATTATTTAAAGAAATTGGGATAAAATTGAACTAAGGACACAAAAGTGGGGACTAAATTGAAACAATCAGGTACATATGGATACTAAATTGAGATAAGTACAATGACCGTTGTCACACGTGGCATTGTTCTGCCATATGGCACTAACATTGTCACGTGTCAAAACAGGAACTTGACACGTGGCAACAAAAAGAATACAAAAAAAAAATTAAAAAATTAAAAATAAAAATAAAAAAAACGTGAGAGTGACACGTGGTCTGCCGTAACGGCGTTAATTATTTTTTTTTAAAGGAACCTGATTGATGCACTTTTTCAAAAGTGGGGACGCAATTGACATTTTTTTTAACGGGTATCAAATTGACACACTCCTACCAAAATGGATCGGAGTAATTAAACCTTTTTTTTAATAGCACTCTTTTAGTTTAAATAATTTTAATAAATATCAATTAAAAATCGTCTTAATTAATATAATTACCAAAAAAAGGATATTTTCAATATCAATACAAACTTATCAGAAGACTTTAATCAAAAGTATCAATTGATACTTTTAAGTTATTAAATGTTGCTTACTATTAAAATAAATTTCATATTTTGTAATAATTTAAATATTCAGTCTAAGTAAGAAAATAGAAATTCAATCACTTTATTGTGTTTGGTTTCATGTGTAATTGACATGTAATTAATTTTTCAACCTAAAATCATGATTTATTTGATTTTAAAATTGATTCTGAAGTAAAAAAATCACATAAAAAATAAGCTAATATTATTCGCTTTTGCGTCCAACCATCGATTATTCCAAAATCAATTTTTTAACACCCTCCCAAACACATTCTTAAACAGTTTCATAAAAAAAGTTTAAAAGTAAAACGATCAGAAATAAAACTAATTCAAATTAATATATTAAAATATATTGAAATTGTAAAATTCTCCATGAAAAATAAATATTACTCTTTATTATCTCCATTTACGGACTATTTGGATCTTCAATTGCAATTACGTTCTAAAAATGTTTAATAAAATATATTTATGTATTTTGAAATATAATATACAAATTAAAAAATAATAATAGTTTCACTTATATTAAAATTATATATACTCGTATTTTATTATTATTATTTTCATCTATAATTACTGTATCAAATATGTAAAAGCTAAATGTAACAACAATTAATATTATCTCAAAATTATAAAAAGTAAATAAAGAACGAAAGTTTATTCGGAAAGTACGTGTAAAAAAAATGAAATGGTCTTACTCAAGAATTTATACATCGATGAAACGCGAACCAAGCCAACGCCCAACCGTTCCAACCTTTTATGGGCATTCATTGGAAGAATCACCTAACCCATTCAATTCAAACAGTTGAATTACCAACTTTATAACAGTAGTTAAATTTAAATAAATTTAAGTGTCTTTTCTTAATTATATGTATGGGGCATGTTTGAATTAAATATTATAATGTAACGGTTTATTAAGAACTTTATATATAATATTCAAATTTAAGATTTTGGTTTAGAAAAATTTAATCCGGTACTATTTAGACTCCTAACATGTTAACATGTTCATATCTTAAAAGATTAAACAACATTAAATAAGAAATATAAAAATATATTTCAATATTAAGCTCTATTTTACTTAATTTAAAGACTAAAATCAGAATTTATTTTTTTAGTTAATTAAAAATTCTCTACGATTCTAAAAACAATAGAATATCTGAAGTAGACTTTTTTTTATGAAATACATGATTTAAAAGTATATTTAACTGAATAAGGATTTAGGGATGGTAATGTGGGTTTGGTTTGGCGAGTCAACCTACAAATCCGTCAAAAGTACGCAGGACTGGTCGATATATTGAATCTGCAAGTCTGGTAAAATTTGACCCGTATAACCCATGACCCACACGAGCTAACCCGTGATCCACGCGGGCTGGCTCACGGCCCGCTTAAACTAACACCTCTCGCTCCAACTTAGTAACAAGTTAATTTTTTGATATTGTTTATTATACTTATTTTGATGGTTTAAGGCTTGTTTTATTGGACTGTTATGATGTTGTTTATTCGACTTGTTTTGATGTTGTGGAACTTATTTTATTTGAATGTTTTGATGCTCCAAATATTAAAATTATGATGTTCCAAATATTATGAACTAATTTTATTTGTTATATTGGATTGTTTTCATGCTTCAAGTTCGTCTTATTTGAATGTTTTGATTCTTCAAACATTAAAATTATGATGTTCAAGCTTGTTTCTTTTAAGTTAAGATGTCCAAATATGTGGGCCAGCCTGTCTTATGGGTCCATAAGTATGCGGCGGGTCACATTTGCAAGCCCGCAACTTCTTTGCATGGTGGGTCAACCCAGCCTGCTATGTGCGGGCTTAATGTAGGTTAGACCGCTCAGTATTGTCATCCTTACAAGGATTGTTAGAAAATTATAGGTTTAATTAGTCGGATGATACTCACTTTCGTCCAGATGTGTCAATTTGGTACCTGCTTTTAAAAATGTGTCAATTACGTCCTAACTTTTGAAAAAAATGTTTCAATTAGGTTTTTAAAAAAAATATTAACAACATTAACTGTGTGCCATGTGTCAATCTATATATACATATATATATATATATATATATATATATATATATATATATATATATATATATATATTTTAAATTGTCACATGTGAGGTTCTTAGTGTGACACATGACATTGAATACCACGTGACAAGAGTGTCACTATCAAATGTTATTGTCTTTATTTCAATTTAATCTCTACATATGTCTTTTTATCCAATAAAGTTAAGAAATTTTGTCTTGCAAACAGAATGCATGTGTAATTGTTGAATGTTTAATCCCCACATTTTTTATTATTATTGCATAACAAAGAAGTGCTAAAAAAAGAATAAAAATATACAATTCTTATTCTTATAATTGTTGAAGTTTATTTAAGCTCCCACCCAATGGTCATCCCTTGTTAGCTTAAAAAAAATGTTATAAAGGAAGATTTTCCCCATAAAGAAAATAACATAAATTTGTATAAATTAGAACTTACTTGTGCACAAGTAACTACAGAGCATAAATGAAAACTTACCCAAATTAATTTATGAAAAAAAATTCAATTTTTGCTTCCGATTTAACTCTTTCAGAACTACTTATAGAATTCATCCGAACATACTTATTAGTGTTTTTTGACAATATAAATGTGAATTAAAAAATAATCTCAGCACAAATAGAACATAGTAAACACTGCTTGCAACAATCGCCTCACATTGATAATAAAATCTGATCCCGCAGACAACCTTGGGTCTAAAAACAAATTCTATTACTCCACAACGATGTAATCAGTAAATTATAATTCAATTTGCATATGTTTGGATTAGCTTAATTAAAAAATTAATCATCAGTTCTTCAACTGTTTTCTAAAATTATTTTTAAAAATTAGAAATCTGTGATCAAGATGAGTGCAAGAATAACATGGCCAAGCTGATGAAGAAAACTGCAATGAAAATAATGGTAAAGTAATAGTGGAAACAGACTCAAAGAAAGCTTAAGCACAAAGGGTTTATATACACAAACCTCCGTAAAAAAAAAAAAAAAAAAAAAAAAAAAAAAACACAAAAAAAAAAAAAAAAAAAAAAAAAAAAAAAATAAAAAAAAACAAAAAAAAAAAAAAAAAAAAAAAAAAAAAAAAAAAAAAAAAAAAAAATTAAAAAAAAAAAACCCCCAAAAAAAAAAAAAAAAAAAAAAAAACTCACATCCTCCAAACGCTATGCAGTTCTCCAAACTAGAAATCTTCGATTTTTACACTTGACTAGAAAAATGGGGAGAACAAATATGGAACATGGAAAACTTTATATAAAATATCAACCTCAAATAATAGTAAGACCAAAAACTCAGTCATCACTTTCAACCCGCCACTTACTACAACGACCGGCTTAGAATTTTCTCTTTGAAAGCCCACAATGCATGTAGAATTAGAATAGTGACAGCATCCAACCCTGTTTCATTCGTGCCGGAGAACTACTGCACCAAATGCAAGGATTTCTATGTCAAGGTTCTTCTTCCGCAAGCTGCACATTGTATCCATGCTTTATATCTGGAGAAAACCAAACCTCTGAAAATTACACACCATTTGCAAAAAAATGCCACACATAGATGGATATATACATATTTTTACTGCCCCCTCTCCAATCAATATGCATTGGAGAGAGAAATTCCATTCAGTAATCAAATTTACTCTTTTGCATGAGTTTAAATTCTGACATTATAAAAAGGGCAATCAGCTGAAATATTCAATGGTGTTATCATGAAGCAAGGCAAGTACAGGAAATCTGGCTTATAGCACAAGCTTTCAGTGGACAACCATGGTTAAGAAGGGAGGCTAGACGATGTTACAAACAAATGAAAGCTGTGAGTTTGCATCAATTTGACCACTAACATAATGAAAACCGAAAATCCAGAGTCACGTCACGTAGGAACTATCATAACTATCCGGTTTGCATCAATAAAGTAGGAACTATTATTTTCAAGATGTCTAAACTAAAGCGAGAGATACAGATTATGGTATGCATGAACCCAACATATAACTCTCCTCCACAACCTAAACTAAACCAAACAGATAGTAGGTGTCCTTTAGGGCGGGAAAATGTCATTCAAAAGAATTTACATATCTGTATTTCAAGTTGATAGGACCTATTCTTTCTTACTTTTACTTTAAAATGCACACTAAAATATAAATAACAAGCCCAAAGTGGGATCACATAATAATGGAAATTAAAGATAAAGCATAGAAATAGGAAAGTTGTAGTGAAAATACCTTTGATTGAAGGCTTGTCATAATCTTTCCTATCATCATCATTATTCCAATCACCGTCGTCATCATCACCCATATCATCCCTTCCATCATTTCCTATATCACTTTCACTAGCTGTCTCCCATTCAGAATCATCAGTCTCTGGACCATACATATCACCACCATCACCCTGACTATGGACCCCACCATGCTTCACAGCTGCCTCTCGGAATAACCAAGCAGCACGCATCTGCTTCTTAACTAAACGCTCTGCATAATCTGGAACTTTATTTTGCCTCAATGAAAGATCAGGATCGTTTGACTGAGAGCACTCGTTTATAAATAAAATAGCATCTAACAAACTCTCTTTCGCTAATCCAAGCATGTCGTTAGCTTGTGCTCGTCTCCAAAGGCTTTTGGCATGACGATTGACAGGTTTATGGAGACATAGTGCACGGGTAGCATCACTAATGGCAGCCAAAGGTTGTTGCAGCAAAAGATGGCATTGAGCACGATTACTATATAGAACAACTCTCTCCTTCCTAGATCTCATAGGACACAATGCCAAAGCTTCGGAATATTTTGAAGCAGCTCCAGAAATATTTCCAGATGAGAACAAGGAATTTCCTTCAAGCTTGACAACCAGAGCAGCGGCCTGCTTAATATGTAGATCTTCCTTGGGCATATTCTTTTCCCACTTCAATCTCTGCTTTGAATTTAATATATCCTCAATCTGTTCTTTAGTACGACTACTAATGGAGCTTCGACCTGACCCTTGAGACTGGATGCACTCTTGAAGAACACTAACAATTGAATCGCCAAGCTTTTTGTGATCACCCAGAGTTGTAATCTCCGCAAGATCAACTAATACAGGCACCACTTTATCAATCACCTACACAATATATGCCCAGGCCTTATCAAATACAGAAATGAATTTACAATATTCAAGTAATACAAACTTACAGTCATAATCTCTAGCAATTGGAGCTTGATTGAATAAACGAAAACATCATTGGTAGTATACATCCAGTTTACACTTTACAAATTCATTGGTGTATTGGCAAGGACCAGTCACCTTCCTTTTGGGACACTAATGAAAGGAAGTATAACTAGTTTTAAGTCGCCTTTCTATAGATGATCAAATGAAAGTGCCATAAAACCAAAAAACTTAAATAAAACCATTCTTTATTTCCTTCTCATCAGATTACCATTCTTGTATTCAGAAATCATCTCACCCAGAAAATTTTCCTCGTCGGACCTCAATTTTTAATGAAATTTGCAAGTGAAATTAGAGAAATTGAAAAAGCCTTTTTAACCGAGGAAGAATACAAATTAGAGGAATGTAACGTGATAGATCTGAAGGTGAAAGAGGCCTTTACTTTCATTTCCATTTTCCTTTAATTGAATTTAAGTTAATTCAAGGCATAAGAAAGAATCAACTTTCACTGACATGCTAATCAACACATTCTTTCTGAGACAATCACTAGTATTCCTTAGTGTTCATGAATCATGAGTGAAAACAAACTCAACATATATGAAAAACCAAACTAGATGCCAACCCGGAATTGAGAAAATTTCACCTTGTGACATGTATTGAGATCTTGAAGCAACCATAGAAGACAATCAATAGCCATATACTGCCAGTCATCTGAAGAGCGAGCAATATTACACAATGCGTCAATAATACCAGGGCAACTGGCAACAGGCCCTCTACCAAGCTTTTGATGACAAATTGTTCTTAATAAGCCAATACCAGCTGGTGAATTCTCATTCACAAGTCCACCCCACATGCCAGGTAATTTTATCAGAAATTCTGGTTTGCATATGGTAGGAAGAAATTCATGTTTAAAAGCAAAGCAATTAATTAGCTGAAGGGACCAACACTGCAACTGACTTGCCCACTCTTCAGCCTTCCTGGACTCCATTTCAACACCTCCCATACCACGCGTAAGCAGATCACAATGATAACTAAGCCTTCTATCGACATATTGGTAGAAGTATGAATAAACTATTTCCAGGGAACTCATTGCCAATTGAATGGAGAGCTCAAGAATTTCACCATTGCTTGCTATGGCAGGAAAAGTGCTGGCATATGTAGCCAAGTGTCCCAATGCTCTAACTGCCACCCTCTGCTCAACCCAAGTTAATTTGCCTCTTAAAAGCTCAACCAAGGGGGGAATGACCCCTGCATGCACAGCACTTTCTGCAAATTCCTCCATATTCATAGTGTAGGAACCAATTATATGAGCTGCATAATAAGGAATGTATATATTTTGATCATGAGAAAGCCAGCGCCGGTTCTTCAGTCCCTTCCATATGAGAGCAGCCATGCATTCAAAAATTCCTAGCTCTATGAATTCTGGGTCATTTGGATGAGCCATAGCCGTGTTCCAAAGGCCACTGATAGGGAGAACCTGACCATCATCATCTTGCATTGGAAGCTCTCTAAAGAATTTCAGTACACTAGCTCGGCGCTTGCTCGGATTCCCTTCCTTCATGACACAAAAAAAGCATCCGGGGTATGGACAGTCGGATGAAACTTTATCCATGCTCGACAAATTGGAATAACAACCTCGAACATCAACAAATCAATTCCTCATCACGTAGCTGAAGCAAGAAAACCACTTCCAAACTGCACACAAGTCACAAAATCAAATCAGTAATCAGCGCAAGCCTTGACACATACCAACCAAAAGACCAATTCTTCCATAGTTCCCTAAACAACATTAGATTCTCAGAAAGAAAAAATAGCTATCGATTAATTTTTACAAACATTTCCCCATACCCACACTGATAAAAATGCCCAACTCGTTGCAGAACAAAACCTACACAAAATAGTCCAAGTCAAAAATTGATTTTTAGCGCTTATTCTGCACCAGCCTTGAAAGAGACAAAGACGCCCACACACATCACCAAACATTTAAACTAATATCAAAAACTCAGACTTTCAGCATTTATTTTTCCCCTCTCCATCTGAAATAGTAAGGGTAAAGAAACAGTGATTTCTGAACAAGAAAAAGAAAACCATAAATATTCCCACTTAAAAAGTCAAACCCAGTGTGAATCACGGGAAGAGATAGGGCAAGAAGAGGATCATACTACCTAGCTAGTACCTACGAACTACTCACAGCATCAACATCCCCACATAAGTCAACCAAATTTCCCCCAAACAAAAACAATTCCATTTTGTCTTTGGCGTGTTGCAGAATCGATTACGCACTACGCAGTAGCAAGGACCGATTTTCCCGTGGCACAATCGATTCCACCACGCATAAAAAAAAGGTAGGTGATAAAATTACCCTCAGCCGCGTAACGGTCTTCTCACACTAACAGGGAAAGCAGAACACAGAAGCTGTGAAAAAACAAGAGAGTTGCGAGCAGTAAACGGTGAGGAGAAAGTGTGTGGTCGTTTCAGCAAAGCTTGGTTTACAGCGAAGATCGGCTATGTTTGTAAACGACAGATCCAAAGTTGTCGTCGTGGGTTACAACCTCAGACGTTTCATGTCGGAATTCACGTGCTCCTTGGATGATTTGTGAACTTTTCGCTCTCTCTCTCTTTCTCTCACGCTTTTCTCACAGCACCGTCATCTTTTGATCTAGGTTAAAATTCCAGTGAAAGAAAGAGAAAGGAGAAAAAGAGACTGAACCACGGAGAAGGAAGACAACGGAATAATGCTGAGCCTCCACTACACTGTACTACACAAGTATAAATTTTAAATGATTGGTTTTTATTTTAAATAATGATTCAATTCAATTTTTTGTACCCATACTAAAAAAGGAGAGAAATAAATTTTCTTTCAAAATATATATTTTTAAAAATGGATGAAGAAAATAATATAATCAGTAGAATTACATAATATTTTCTTTGATAATTGTTTGTACGTATTACGACAACACTATAGTGCTCACTTACATCGCTGTCGTCAGGCCAAGAAAATATTGCTTGAATGGAAATATATATTTTTATAATCTCTCAACGTTTAATTTTAGACGATAAAATTAAAAATAAATTAAACTACTACTCGTTAAATATAAAATCCTGGTTTTTAAAAAACTGTGCGCAGTTACCGTTGCATAATTTCCGTCGCAAATTCTCGAATTTACTTATTTTCTTCTTTTGGTATTAATTTTAATTTTATAATTTACATTTTTATCAATTTTGCATTGGTGTTTTTTTATTGAAAATTATTTATTTGAATGGGTTGTGTTTGGGGCGTGACCCATTAATGGGGCCGATTGCGCACTAGCGTGTAATGTTGAAGTGCATGGGCCAATCAGATACAAACCCATGCATAGGAATAGTGAGAGATAAATCAAAAAGTGAAGAATTGAAGGACCCAATACACAATTCTTTTTTATAAAAATATATTATTAATTTAACTACATTTCCTTTTCCTAGTAGGTGCAATTATTAGACTGTTGGCCTCTTTTATTTTAAATTATCTTTTGAAGACAAAAAGATTAATTGAGCAATCAAATTTTATATATAGATATATGACAGTCACATTTTTACAAAATTTTATCTGCGTGATATGCAAATTTTTACTGTGTAACATATTTATTCTGATTATGGAATTGGAGTAGAACAAGAAATTAGAGTAATAGATCTATTCAAAGGAACTGTTTGTTGATTAAAAAATCATAACAATCTAAAAAATAATCATTCTTCAACCAAAATCTTTGAAAATTATCCCTATAAATATGTTTCAAAACATAAGTGACTGTATAAACTCAGCATAAATAGAAGTATGCATCCTCTACAAAACCTTAAAAACTACTAACATATTCACCATGACTTCTTCTAAATATAATCGGTACATGAATTTAAATTAGGTTAACTCCTAACTGCACTATTAGTATTCATCTTGAGGCAATTAGCAGATAAAACTTTTTATATTACATTTGTATATGAAATCACTCTACCCTCCCGAATTTGAATATTGAAAAATTTGTAGTACTAAAAAATAAGAGACAATATTACTCATATGCTTCTTAGATTTATTTTCGACCACATATACTAACTTCTTGTTTTGAAAAATAGCAAAAAAAAAAACAATTTATCCTTAAATCTAATGTGATTTGTCATCTTTCAAATCATCCATATAACCACAATCGACAACTTTGATAACTTTAAATAAAGAATTACAAATAAACCAGATTAAAACATAAATTATAAATCTTAAAAACTTCCTTTGACCATTTCCCAAATACTTCATCAATACTTTGTTATACGTAATAAAAGCAAAGCAAAAGACAATCGTTAACTAAAACATATATTATCAAAATCCACAATTAAAAAAATAATTTTAAATAAATGTTATATTTAAAATTTATAGTAATATAAAGTTATTTCATATTTCATTCATATGAAAAAAAACCAACTTAATATATATATTTTTAAATTAATAACTTATACATCATTTAACCACTTTTTATTATTACTCAAAATGTATTATTAGAGTAAATCAACTTAAATTTTTAAGTTAAAATTTCTTAATATGACTGTATTTTTTATTATATTTATTGTATATATAATGGAATAACTTTTCATTAAAACATGCTTATGAAATAAAACCATATTTTTACAGTTATACATTTATCTTCTCCCTCTAATTATTGGAGGAACAAACTGTTATGCTGAGGGAAGCATGAGTCATGTGGTGTGGTTTGGTTTTTTTGGTTCGAAGGTAACTGCAGACCTATACGCCTATATATCCTATGCTTAGGAGACATCTCTGTCTGCTTTCTATATTTCTAATCAGTGGTTGCTATTTTTTTAGCTTTTCCATATAAATATTTATATGAAAACATTATCTTTTTCAAGTTTTTTTTTTCTTTTTCTTCTACCCATGGTAACTTGTGAAAAATAAAAGATGTCCATAAATGTGATTGTCTGTGTAATGTTTAGAATATCACTTTAGATGGTTGGTTTTGGAATAATGTAATCATATTTTTCAAAAATTGTTTTCCTTGTCATGGTAGTCTCTTGATTAATGGATTCAAGTGTAAAACCCATAATGAGTTTCATAATATTAAATGTAACTTTAATAATATTGTTAAAAAAATACATTTTCTATACATTTAATAATATTGTTAAAAAAATACATTTTCTATACATTTTTTTTATTTACAATTTAATTACCTGTAAATGCAATTATTTCCATTACAACATAATTGGAATTTTCATAGACATGAACTTGTTGGGAAAATCATTTGAGAGGTGGAATGGTTAACTTTACATGTGTTTGCATCCAAATACTTATTGTTTTAACTCTTGCACCAAGAGGCATGCATGAGAAGAATGTTAATGGACGTTGCATAGAGGAGAAAAAATAGTTTTAACTTATTGACTTTCATTGTGCTATAAAACTATTTTTTAAATGATAATTCAAGTTTATCAAATTATTTATGATTTTTAGTTTTCTATGCTGGATTTATATTGCTAGTAAAATTTTATATGCAAAAAGAATAAATCTTTTGCACGAGAAAAATATAAATGCCTTTGTTTCTATGACAAAAATTCTTACGAATTTATGGATTGAGTCACAGGTCGAATGTATAAAAGTTCCATTAGTTTTCTTAAACTTTCCAATGTGATAATCTTAAATGTAAATTTGAGAAGTAAATAATTCATAATGTATAATTTATAATGGACTTTGCTTGGTGCTTGAGACAAATCTTAAAAATTATAACATATGGGAATATAGGTTATGCTTGATTAACGAAAGTCAATTATTAAAACTTATAGTATACGTGACTATGGTCATGGTAGAATTCTCAAACCAAAATGGTCTTCATCTGGCAATAGATAAATAGATGGAAGGAAACAAAACCATGATAGAAAAGACACTAATGAGTTCCTCCTCGGATCTAAATTATAATTAAAAAGGATTTTAAGAGAAACATTTCATTCTTTGAATTTTAAGCATCGACTAATTTAATTTTAGTTTCTAAAATTTTAATCCTGGATTTTGTAAAACGGAATCATTTTTAATCTTTAGTATCAATGAAAAAATGTAGTAAAAAATTAAACTGATAACATTTTACTATAAATTTAGTGAACAATAAAAGATGAATTCCAAAGATCTATTTGTAACATTTGCCTTAAATTTTGAAGAATTTAATACAATGATTAATGATACGTAAAACTTTAAACAACCAAAATTTAGTATTTGGTGAAATATCATAACTGTATTTAATGACCATACACATCCTTGGAGAAGGGGTTCTATGAAAGGAGTGTAAGAAAATGATGGCTTTAATGAGGCTGGATTTAGGTTGTTGGGCCCTAAACGGCCCAAGACAATTTTCCAAATTCCAGTTGGGTGCATTACTAGCTCCCACGTGGCACGTGCCATTGTGACATCACAAACTGTCGGTGGTCAACTATAAAAACTGCACATTAAGCTAAAAACCATTATGGCAAAATAGTTCAATTACTCCATATATATATATATATAATCGGTTCGGTTTCAAAATTCGCATTTTTTTTGAAAGAAAATGTCATCCTTAGTCAATTTTGAACATTTTTGCTTTTTTATCACCAAAGGATGACAAGTTTGTTGAGTCTGTCATAATACAAAATCTGAAAAAAAAAATAATGTATCTTTTTCCTATAAAAGATTTAGTTTTATGCTAAATTGAAACAGAAAAAATTTCCTGTTAACACACATTTCAATCAGTTCAATTTACAGGGAATCCAATTCGACCTTTTTCATACTATCTTTTGTTGAAGTTGAAGAACTTTATGCAAATAAGTCAAACATGGCTATCGCAACACGATCTTCCTTTATTATGAAAATGCCTTAGAAAAAAAAAATTTAGTCTCCAATTTTTCAACGTTGGCGGCCTATTTTTACAATTAGATATTTTAATAATTCTTAATTAGAGGGCATATCTATAATTAGTGAAAGTATAGTAAATTTATGGCTTAAATACCTTTTTTGTCCTCATTTTCGTAATGTTTGTTGCGGATAGTCCTCATTTTGACAGAATGTTTAAAATGGTCTTCATTTTACCGAATGTTTAAAATAGTCATCATTTTCGCAATTCATGTTTTATTAGGTCATTTTTTGTAACGCCGTTAAATCATTAACGGAACATTGTACAAGTGGCACAGTTTGTATTAGGGTGTGTTACGTGTACAGGGCTACTTAACTTTAATTTTTTAATTTAGGGAAAATTTTGCAATTAGAGAAATTTCTCCATCTTCGTCTTTCTTGAGCTCGGATTTGTAGAGGAAGCAACTAATACTTGTCATTTCATCATTGGATTGCAGTTGCGCTCTTCATCTCAATTTTCCAATTAATCATCATCAACGAGGTAAGTGGATTTAGGTTTTTCTAGGTTGTGTTTGCTCGTGGGTTAGGATTTTCGTAATTCTATTTTGGGGTTTATTTGTCTTTCGAGTCCAGATGTCCAAACTTCTAAGAATGCACCAACTGCTGAAACTGCTGAGAATGCACCAACGACTGAAACTCAAACAACTCAACCACCAAGGAATGAAGTGGAGAGTCAAGCAACACCACTACCAACACCAGAAAAACCATCTCAGCAGTTTATGATGAAATTACAGATTAGGAGGAGGCCATGATAGCAGCTACAAACGTCTTAGTTATTTTTTGGAATTTCTTATGTAGAATTCATTATTGATGTACTGCATTTTGACTTTCTTTAAACTTCCTTCAATCTCACTTTTGCCAAACATTGATGTAGTGCATTTTGATCAAGATGAATTAATGTTATGAATTTAACTTCTTCCAGACTTAGATCAATTTAATTTTTTCCAAATTTAGATCAATATCACTTACTTCAATGCTCAAATTAAGATGTCATTTTGAACATGTTGAGACTAATATCAACATAATCAAACTAATTCATTTCTTCATTTAACAATAGTACAAAATAGATTGGACTTTAAAAGATTACACACAATAACAGTACGAATAATACAATAACAACACAAGTGAACCCTATCACTAATTGCAGCCTCTTCTCAGCAACCTTCAATGACTTCTCCACATTATTAATCTGCCTCAATTGTGTCATGATGATGACATCCTTTTCATCAACACCACCATTTGAAAAAGTTACATCCCACATTATTGGAACCACCACTCTGTAAATCAATAAACCAAAAATTAAAACCAATTTATTATTAACACAAAAATAAAAACAGATTGTACCCAAAATTTTCTACCAATATTCTTTGGAGTTCTTGCCATTCTCAAAGCTGTCATCTCTCCGCAACTACAACTCGGGGTTAATCCATTTCTCGTTGAACCACCAACAGTGCACGAAGATTGGGACCGTAACATACCTATATAATGGGATTGCAGAAAGAAGAAGATTGCAGCAACACCAATTGGGAATGGAGGAAAAAGATTGCCAAAACTCACCAACTGCCCAAACATTCCTTACCAAATCCCTAACTCACTTATTTATCTCCAAATATCTAATTACCCACACTTGTACAATACACGTAACACACCCTAATACAAACCGTGCCACATGTACGATGTTTCGTTAATAATTTAAATGGCGTTACAGAAAAGGACCAAATAAAACCCCAATTGCGAAAATGAGAATCATTTTAAACATTCGGTAAAAATGAGGATCATTTTAAACATTCAGTCAAAATGAAGACCATCCGTAACAAACACTACGAAAATGAAGTAAAAAAGATATTTAAGCCTAAATTTATTTATTTAAATAAAATAAGTGAAGTTTGCAAATTGTACTTCAGGGAGTGAGAATTGGAACGTTCCGGTTTTGATGAAAATTAGGAAGCATTAAAGTGTTGTTGTCGTCTTATTTATAGAATAAGCTTGCTTGGTTGCTTTTGGATATTGCTTTAATTATTAAATTGAATCGAATTGAAATGAGAAAAAAAAATAACAGTAAAAAAAATACATTAATTTTTCTTGCCTTCTCCTCCACCGTCTTCCACGTAAGTCTTTTTCCTTCTATCAGCTCTGGCAAGAAGGGAAATGAGAAGAAAACACGTGGCATAAATCCCGTGGATCTTCCAATTCGTCTTTGGCGGTTGCTGCAAGACCACCCTGTGAAACACCGTCACGTAGTAATGCAGCCCAACAGCGAAGCCCACCAATACCTGGGCCAGGCCCAAGAACTTGGAGCTTAGCCCACAGTCGGTGGAGAAGACGAGGACGAGATACATGAGGAGGAGCAGCAAATAGAACACGTAAGCGAGAGTCTGCAGCACCTGCAGGCACAGATACGTGGACCGCGAAGTAGAGTATAAAAACTTGAGTGGTTCGAGACCGGTGAACAACGATGTGACGCAGAGAACGGTGAAGTAGATAGAGAGGTAGACTTGGATGAAGATCAAGATTTTCTGGAGGGAGAAATAGGCTTTGATTCTTGAGCAGAGGAGAGAAACTAAGAGCAAAGGGATCAATACTAAGAAGCATGAGATAACGGCGGCGACGGTGGGTGCGTATTTTTTTCCCACGTAGGGTTTGAAACCTTTTGTCATTTCGTTATTGGCTTTGGTGATGTAGGCTTTGGAAGTGGTTGAGATTCGTTCGAGGTCCGGGAGGAGTGTTTGATGGAATCTATTCGGTAGATCTGTGAACTCTGAAACCAAATCATCTTCCTCGTCCAGAATCCAACTCGGCGGTGTTTGTATCGTAGGTTTCTTCTTGGTTTGTTGCTGTGGAGTCTTTTGTTTCTTGTCTGTTGCCTCGTGACTTTGATCTGCTTTTGCTGTTTTAGCTTGCTTGTTGTTCTTGTTTGCGTCGTCTTTGGTGGCGGTGGCTTTTGTTGTTTTGTTACTTGCTTTCGCGAGATCCAATGGTTTTGAAGTGGAAGAGACTGTGCTGGGTTTTGATGTTGGGGATTTCGAGGTGACGTTGAGCTTCTTAATGATCTTTGTGGCGGTGGAGATGTTGAGTTTCTTGAGGGCAGTATCGGTGGTAGGCTTGGTTTTGGAAGTTGAATTAAGCTTGAGTGGCTTGGTTTGGTTTTTGGTGGAGATGTTGTTGGATAGTTTTGTGGTTTTGGTTTGGTTTTTGGAGGAAAGGATATTGGATTTGAGGGTTTTGGTTTGATTTTTTGAGGAAATGTTGTCGGATTTGTTGATGGTCTTGGTTTGATTCTTTGAGGACAGAGCAGTGGGTTTGATGAGCTTGGTCTGATTTTTGGTGGATTGAGTGGTGGTTTTCTTTTTGAAAGGCTTCTCTAGGTCTTCTTTTTCTGCACCCAACATTTTTCTTGTAGCAGACAAGTGTGTAGTCTCACATTGAGGTTCCAAACAAGAACTGATGCAAATGGATAGAGAAAGGAACAACACAGCAGAGAACAGTGTTACCTTTCTGAGATTGAGTTGAGCCATTGGTTTTCCTGGTATTTGCTTCAAGATCTACAAACAGAGGCTCCCTAAGATCTAGCTATATAGTAATTAATACATAGAAGGGTCACATGCGAATTTAATAGCATCAGATTTAGGAAGTGATGGAAAGAAAGAAGGAAGGGGAAGGGTAGTGTGAAAAGGAAGGGTGGGATTTTATAGTTTGAAGTTTGCACTATGGGTGAGTGAGTGAGTGAAGTGGAAAAAATGAAGTTAGTATAAGTGTCAGAGTGGAATTGTGTGCTGCCAAAGTGGTAGGAGACGGAGACCCATCACATGGCGCGTTTCAGATGTTACAATTTCACTGCCTATCTATGCCTCATTCAATCTCCACCGTCTATAATATTCTTTCTCATCCCGATGGCCCAGTCAACGGCTCAGATTCATGTGAACCATGTCTGCACCAAAAGCCTGGGGAGGAGGGGATCAAAAGGGTTCAATTATTTACTTTTTGTTCTACGCGTCCCATTTTTATATTGTGATAAATTAAGTGAAAAATCATCCACTTGTTAGAGTTCAGACGAATCGATAGACCATTAAGTCAAAAGGTCACAATACATTCAATTAATGCCTTAACTCTTGAAATATAAAAGAAACTTATTTTAGTTTTTAAAATTATTAGAACATTAATAGTTTAGTTAATATTTTTGTATTTCCAAGAATAACATAATCATCAGTCGGTAAACTGATCATTGTTTTGATATTGTCAGAGATGTCAATTTTACAATTTTGGGAACTAAAGGAATTTTGTTCATTGTTGGGCTAATTTAGCATATTATTTGTAAGAGTTTTTCTCATAACAATTATGAGAAAACTCCTTCTAACCTATAATCTTAAGCGTCTAGAGGGCAAGGCTTAAGCAACATTAAATTCAATTTATTAAATATTTTTAATTTATTAAGAAGAAAAGGAATTAAGCATTTTTTAATATTAAGAATTAAAAAAAATAGTAGGAAACTTATAGTTGATTTGATTGGTGTAGTAGAATATATATATATATTTTAAATAATGTATGTAAAAGTAATTTTTAAAATACAAAAATATTCAAGAATAGATGATACAGAGATCTAGCACCCCTGACATAAAGTGAAATGACCATGCCAGGGGATTTGGAGACATCAAGAATCATTGAATGTGATTCATTCATCAAAAATTAAGGAATAAACATCATACCAACAATTTTCAGAGTTGTCCAATACATATCTATAAAATTTGATCAATGAACCAGTGTTTGGTTGCAGAAGTGAACTAATACTAGGACAACAAAACTTTCTTATCATCATCATCTACCTCCACGCTTTCTTCCCTTGGATAATCGATGTGGAACTTGCTACTTTCCTTGTCATCATTCACCCAATTTGATTCTAAATCAGTAACTTGGTAATGTTGTTCTTTGGTGGCATCTTCCAGTTGTAGATGGAGCATTTCTGAGTCCACTAACGATACCATTCTTGCTCGTTCCCTGTCCCTTGGGTAGGTGAAGTAAAGCAATGAATAGACGGAGACACAGATTATCATCGGAATTAAAATTGCAGTGTAAAGTGCCTTGGCGAGAGACGCAGCATTTTCCCTGTCAGTTTGAATCCCCACAGAATCCGAGGATCCCCTTGGGATTGGTCTGTAACCATAAACACGCTGAGCCAACACTCCAACAATAGGAGGAGCAAAAGATGCCAAAATAGACTCGAATGAACAATCCAAAGCATATATAGCTGTTCGAGACTTCTCAGGAACTATTTCTGCAAATATTGGACTGTCCACAGTATTACATTTCAAATAAAACTAAAACAAGCTGCATTTAATCAATGTTCAACCCTTCTTAGCTGCTAAACAACAACTACAGTGTATTAAGAAAACTAGAATCCCATATTAATTACACAAAAATGTTTGATTAGGCTATCTACCAATGATAATTCCTCACAGCTTAAAACTTATAGTAATTCTGAATATAAAAAACATAAGCTATGAAACGTACTTGTTAGTGGCTGGAGCATTCCAGGCTGTGGTGAATCCCATGATGACTAAAACAAGACCATGCATGAAGGCAGTGGATGAATCATCTGGCAATCCCAACAGCAGAATCGCTGCTAAAGGAATGGCTGAACCAGCGCTTATTTGTGACAATACTATTCTACCAGAGTTGGGTAATTTTTGGGATAAAAAATCTCCCATCCACCCTCCAAATAAAGATCCAAATGAACCAGCAACTATAAATAAGGTCCAAAGGGTCGCTGTTGTCACATGGGAGAAGCCTATTAGTTCTAACCAAAGCGTGGCAAAAGACAAACCTGACCAAGGGAATGATCCAAACACTCCCTGAGCCACAATTATCTGAAAAGTTGGAATTCTTATCACTGACTTTGCTTCCTTCATTAAGTCTTTCATGTCAGAACAAAAGGACTTGTTTGAAGCTCCATTTGTTGCTGTGTGATCGCTCTTTGAATAGTGTGGATCATTAGCGAAGAGACGTACCGATATTCCCACAATAACACTGATCAATGCAACCAGATGAAAAGCTATTCTCCACCCAGGTATACCTGCAACTGTGCTTGAGGCTATGAGTACAGAGAAGAGACCACCAATAATGCTTCCTAGGTTTCCGGTCAGTTGCAGCCACCCAAAAGCCATTCCTCGGTTGTTATCAACGGTTGAGTCAGCAACCAGCGACTGAATTGCTGGAATAACAATGGCAAGTCCTATCCCATTTAAACCTCTTGAAATTGCCACCTGATCATCCATATCTTGCAGCACCAAATTGTTAGGAAACATGCACATGAGTCTAGGAAAACTTGAATTTTTACCTAATTACTTGTAAATATTTCATGTTTACATTTTGAAGTCAAGTATATTTTAAGTCTAACTCAATTCTACAAAATCGATTTGTAAAATAAGATTTGCACTTACTTATATATTATAAATTAGTTTTATCTCTATTCGATGTATGACTTCCAACACACTCACTCACACCAAAGTATATATATCTTGAGCGTATAATATGACATTATTAAATAATTAGATATAACGGCTCAATAGCAAGTGAAACAATATGTCCTAAAATAATAAATCTCGTTAAAATAAACTCTACTTGTGGATGTCATATAATGTTAAGAAGTGAATTTTTAGTATAATTCAACCTTACAAAACTGACTAAACCTTACAAAATTGACTAATAGTGAGGTTTGTACCTAGTTACATATTCTAAATTCTAAATTCTAAATTCTATCATGTCTCTAATTAATATATGACTTCAAGTGACTGATGCAGGAGTATTTTACTCTCATTATATTATAGACCGTTATTCCTATTTATAAGACTGATATCTAGCTCTAAAGTTGTGGTATATAACAAAAGAATTGACGAGTAGAAGGTGAAAATAGGTTAGGAAGAACCTGTAGGAAGGTGGAGGAGATGGCAACGAGGAAGGTAGCAGCAGCCCAAAGAAAAGCACCAAGAGCTATGACGTGCGCACGATTGTGACGCGTGGCGAGGTATGCCGCCAGAGGGTAACACAGAGACTGAACAAGTGATCTAAACAGTGTGAGCGAACCCAACGCGGTGGGGTCAGCGTTCAGATCTTGACCAACCTCTTTGTACACTCCTGGAAGCAACGACTCATCTGCTCTCTGCATAATACTTGCTAGATTCACCAGCATCAGTGTCACTGTCTCTGATTTCATCTCCACTTTTCACAACCCACCGCCACAGGAACTCGTTGCTGTGTCTTCGGAGGGACACATGAGGTTCGGAACTGTTTCCTTCTGAAGACGAGGTTTGCCTTGCACGTCATTCCATAAATTTTTTAAGAATTTAATAACCTAACCTCTGATTATTTAGTATTTTGAATAAGGTTGAGATTGGTTTATACTTGACTATGGTTAGTTTAGATGTTGCTTTCTACCCAGGTTTTAATGAAGGGTTAGCGTTTAGGATATTTACATGGTTTGAAGTACATGTGAGGTTCTAATTTGAAAAATATGATATTATATTCCCTCGTTTTTGTCTTCTTCTGCCACAGAGTCTTCTGATCCATGTGCCGTATTTATACTGTATCGTTCTTTTAGGTTATATCTATAGATTATAATCTATAAACAAGAACAAGTTGGAGAAGTTGATGGTTTTATATAGTTAAAAAAGTTGTGGGGTATATTAAGTAAATGGTGGTACACTGTGCTAATTCTTTTTAGCGTGGTTTAGTGTGATTATCACAATATTTTAATGAGTTTTCACATGAAATTTATGTTACATACTTTAGCCTGTAACGTCTCAAAATTAAGATCATATATACATTTATTCATTGAGAGAATGGCCTGAGGAATAAAATATACTAGGCCAAAGTGTGTCTGATATGTATATCCTGATCAAGTTGTGACAAGGATCGTGTGGTTGGTTCTTAGATTCAACCAAATTAATGGCAACTTGAGAATCAATTTCATGGAGGAAGAGGTAGAAGAGAACGTGCCAGGGATTTAATGAAATTCGTTTACAACCTTTATTAGTAATACTCAAGGTTGAAACTAGAGCCTTGCATTGCAAGGTTCACACTTGATTGTTGACCAGACCAAACTTGGAGCTGGAACACTTGACTAATGCAAGGCTTCTCCAAAAGTTAATGGAGTTGCAAAAGGTAATTGTTTGCTTGTAATATTGAGGGCATCCAAAAGTAGGAAAAAAAATATTAAAAACACTAAGAGTAGTTATGAAGTCAAGAATTAGCATAAATGTGTTATGTTGATCGAACTTTACGAAGGGTCAAGTCTTACAAAATCGTGGGATCAAAAAAGTCGAGACACATTATAATTTACAATGATGATCATTAGAAATCGATTATTTACTTTCTGGTAGATGATCGAAAAGGATAGAAATCAGATATTTATTTCCTATTAGGTGATCAATGGAGAAGAGAAGAGATAACATAACTAACGCTGATAACGGACAAAAATGATCAAAATAGAGAATCAAAACAAATCGAAAAGAAGAACAAGGCAACAATTGCTACAAAGATATACATAATGGAACCTAAGTGCTCAAGGCTTGTGGACTCTAAAATTATTAGTTATGAGACCAAGGGAAAAGAGAAGTTTTTAGGACAGTTATGAGACTGTTAGGCATGTACCTTATTTAAATTTTAAATTCATTCTTTGTAACTGTAAAGGGACAGTTATGCAAAAAAACTATTTTTCAATCATTTTTTTTTTCAACTCCTGTTAGGTTGTATTCAAATAGTGTTTAACTCTGAAAAATTGGTCAGGAATTCAGAGTTGTTAAAGATTTAGTGGTAAAAAACTTCAATTATAACTTTTATTGCAAACCTCAGGCGTAGATGCTCTAAGATGAAAATTGTTGAAAATAGAGTATGTTTTTATTTTTTTAGTATTTTATCATTTTTCCATACTTTACAGTTTTATTTGAGATACACGTAGTACTTGAAAAATTTAGAATTTTTTTTTATCTATTCTAGTATTATATATTAATTTTCCATAGTTTTGGTGGAAGATAATATTGACGAAAAATTTAAAAAAACCAACCCCACAAATTAATATTTGTTGTTCTTGGAACAAACGTTAATTGATGTATGCTCAGGGCAACATATAACTTAATATCTCCTGTTATAGCGTAGAACGTTCAATCTATGTAATGAACAACTTAAAATAACATAAATTAAAAACTTTTAGTGAATTATTCAATTTATATATTAATATAATGTCTTAATTTAATATTTTAGTATTAAAAGGATATGTGAAATGAATGTAATTCATATGTCAAGTTATCATTTCCGAAAATCTGAAATGTATATCTCATTTCACATGTCAAGAATACAATGAAATTTTAATTCACAAATATTTACTAATTGAGATTAGATAAAATTCTTCCCACGTCGTAAAAAAAATAGAATGATGATTTTAATTTCCTAAGAATTGGTAATGATTAAAATTTGCTAACAATGGGAAGACGAAGAATACATAATGGGAGTAGGAAAACTGAAGCGGAAAACGAAGACTAAAATGAAATTGGAGTTATAAGTCAAAAGAAGGCACAGCCCCTTAAAAAGTTCTGAGATCTATTATTATAGGAAAATTATTATAAAAGAATGAGACTAGAGATTTTGTGTGTGAAACTCCGGAATAAATCATGGCACGAGGAGAGCGTTTGTGTAAGATAATAAAATGTTGTTAATGATATTTTTTCCTATTAAATTTTAAAAATTTTCTTTTATAATATGAATTGATATTTTTTAAGTGATTTTAAAATATTGAGAATGAAAAAATAAAAAAATAGAAAATCACTTAAAAATGACATTTAATATTATAAAAAGAAATATAAAAATTTAGTAGTAAAAAAATCTATATTTTTCAATTGCGACCCACTAATTTGGACAAAACCATACAAACAAAAAACTATCACAAACTACACCATAGATAAAACAAATGAGAAGAAAGAGAAAGAATACAGTGACAAGAGAAGATGACAAAGAAGAGTTGAAGGAAAATACAAAGAATTGTCAAATAGTAATTACTACTCAAATATTCATTTTCCTCATAGTAATATTTTAATTCAGATTAATAAAAATGAAACAATCATACAACAAATCCACGTCTAACATTTTTTAGCGGCAACGCACATATACGCAGGGACACACTCATACCTAAAAATATTTTTTATTTATCTACTTTAGTATATATTGGATTCAAATTTGAGATCTTAGATATCTCCCTACTCAACATCACTTAATTGCATAATGCAATAATTAACAAACAGGAAAAGAAAAATAAGAAGAAATTAATGACGTCACCACACAAGCAACAGAACACATCCCATGATAAGGATAATTAATAATTAATTATCTAATATTCTTTGAATTCGGTGTAGCAGTCTTGCGACGAGACTCGGGTTTTGTTCCCGAAATCGGTGACCTCAAAGTCGCAGTAGACATTGGACCTCATAAGCCACGTTTCAATTCCGGCGATTCTGATCCTCATCCCAAGCTTCATCTCCAATTTCAAAGCCACAGGTTGCTCCCTACTGTTGCTTACCCTGCGAACCACTGCACTGGGTCCACTCATCATAACTATCACCGTGCTTAATTCTTCTCGACCCTGATCCAACGACGGAAACCGCCCCGCCGCAACCTTCGTCCTCTCGTAGAACAGCCACACGTCACCCGCCGCATAATGGATCCCCAGCTTATCGTTCGGGTTATGCACTCTCAAAGAAACCCTGTACTGGGTCCGCGAGTTCCTGTACGCGCCGCCGCTTTTCACAGCCAAGTTTCCGACGCCAAATGTGGGTCCCGTGGGGCTGAAGATAAAGTACAGCGTGGCCAGCGTTATGCCAACGACGGCGACGACAGATACCACGACGAGAACGACAGTGAGAAGGACGCGACCGCAGCGACAGCCGAAACGGCGCGTTTTCTTGACGGTCACCGGCTTCCGGAACTGTTCTAAGAACAAGGCATTCTCACGCGGCGGCACGCGGTACACTTGGTCTTTGGGGAACTGCACGATGTACGTTTCTTGGACGTAGCGCCCCGGCGGCGGCGGCAGAGCCTCGACGGCGTTGGCATGCCCCTCCGTTGTCATGGGCAAGAGGAAGTTGGTACCTTGCGGGCGCGGTGTAGGTTACGCGACTTTTTGGCTCAACGATCTCTTGCATGCATGCAATCTGGTTGGAGGGTTAGGCATTAGTTTGGGGTGTTGAAGAAGATATTAGTAGGGTTCTGACAGCTTGGAAAACCAGAGCATTCTTAACTTTCTTGGGTGTTCTCACTATTTCAAGAAACTTTACTTTCTATTAACATGTGCTTTCCACATAATTAGTTTTCTAGACTCTTCTATTTTTGGTGTGTTTAAGAATCATGCACCTATTTGTGCTTGCTTTTAGTGTAATTAGCATGCTATAAGTCCAAATCAGAGCATCTTCTGACAAGTAATAACTACCTAGTTGTTCATTAACTAACTAACCATTCTATTTCTAATTATTATTATTTGGAATTGCAGTTTGGTAATATTCAAAATTTAATTATTTTTTATCATTCTATTTTTATCTTCACTTTGTACTCTCTTTTTTTTTTTTTTTCTTTATCACCACGCTTTCACATTTTTTATCTCCCTCAGCCATGTGATAAAAAAATTTCTTAGAAAATTAGAAATAATCATGTATACCCGGTAGGTTTTAGTAAACACAATTAGACACCTGATCTTTGATCTTGTCCAGTTGAACCTTTTTTTTTTCTTTGAAAAAATATTGTTTATTATTTTTTGTATAAATTTGTGATAACCTTAGTATGACAGTATTTTTAATTTGAATTTTGTTATGAATTTATTTTTTATTTAAAATATTATGTACTTCATCATGACTGTATGATTCAGTAAAAAGACATTAAAGGGATTATAAATATCAGAGAATAGAATGATCAAATTTTCTAAACTATATATATTTTTTAGTATATATATGGACGAGTTTGACCAATGACTCACAAGTTGGTCCAATTTTCACAACACATTAGTTAGCCCAGAGGTTGACTTATGGCCAATTTATTTTATTGTCATAATAATGTGTAAAATGACCGTTGAGTTTACTAATAATTAATTTTTATTCCGAGATGAGGTCACTTATTCTCGGTAGTCAAATTTTTGAAAAATTTATTTTTATCAACAAAACTTGAGTTTATTTAAACCGTAAAATTATTTTTGTTGTGTTAAAAAATAAATTTTAAATCTAACTTAATTAAAATTAGCTTATGTAATTATTTTACATATTATAAATTTCTTTATATTTAGTCAAATTAATGTGGAATCTTAAACATGACCTTAATCAGATATACTTACAACAACAATAATAATGAAAAGTAGATGTGTTGAAGGTTGTAGTGTTCATTGTATTGTTAGTTAATGTTACTTATCGTATTGTGAAAATCAACCCATTCAATTACTAATTATATGAATTGATTTACATTAGATAATCCAATTTAAATTTAAAACTTCATTATAAGCAATATATATAGAATAACAAATGAAGTTAAAAACAATACAATTTCATAATTAAATTTAAAGATATCATTGTAAGTAACTAAAATTGTGGCTTCTAAACAATTTGAAAAAATATAAATAGATTATATATATATATATATATATATATATATATATATATATATAAAAGAAATTCCAACATCAAATACATTTATAATATTAACATTTACAAATATTACTAATAATAATTTTAATAATAATAATAATATTATTATTATTAAAAGTAGTAACATATAAGATGATTTAAGACATAATAATTGAAATCTTTTAAAGATTATCTTTTAATTTTAAGGTATGATAATTAATTTTTTTTAATGGATCTTTTAGAGACTTTAATGAAACGTAATAAATTCTTTAATAGTCATTTTAATTAAAGATTTATATTTTAATTTTAAGGTTAAATCAACCGTCCTCGTCCTTTCCACATAAAACTAAGATATTCATGTGAAACATATTTCTCAATAAATATAACATATATATATATATATATATATATATATATCCTTTTTTTTATTTGACACTTTTTATTTATTAAATTTACAATATTACAGAACAATCTTGCATAATGATTAATTTTATTAAAATAAAGTCACTAATATCTAAATTAATAATTAAAATGGTTTATATTTTAAATTGGTTCTAAATTGGTAATTAACATTAGTTATTAAAAATTTGACTACTACAAAATTCATTTTTAATTAAAAATTTGGTCTCTAAATTAATCTTTGGTTAAAATACCTTTTTGGTCCCAATTTCCGTCAAGTTTTTTCAAATAAGTCTCAATTTTGGTTTCGTGTTCAAATAGGTTCCAATTTTCGTCAATTTTGTTTAATTGGGTCCTTTTTTGCTAACACCGTTTAAATCATTAACGACCATGAACAGTAACTGCCACGTGTCACTTTGTGGTTTATTTTATTTTTTTAAATTTTTTTTTGATTTTTTTTTAAATGTTCACGTGTCAACCCAGTAGTATGCCACGTGTCAAAGTCTATATTCTATATTCAATTTAGTCCCTATATTTGTTATTTTTATTCAATTAGGTCTCAATTTTTGTTAATATTAACCAATTTGGTCCCTATCGAAGATGTGACCAAATTTAATTTTTATATCAAAGTTATAATGATGTGAATTTTAATATATTATATAAAAATATTTAATAAAAAAAATGAATTTTAATATAAAAATTAAATTTGGTTTTAATTTGGAGAGGGACCAAATTGGTTAATGTTAACAAAAATTGGGACCTAATTGAACAAAAATAACAAATATAGGGATCAAATTGAATTTAGAACATTGACTTTGACACGTGACACACTACTGGGTTGACACGTGGACATTTTAAAAAAAAATTTTAAAAAATTCAAAAAAAAACCACGAAGTAACACGTGGCATACTCCTGGTTGACACGTGTACATTTAAAAAAATTAAAAAAAATTAAAAAATTTTAAAAAAATTTTAAAAAAATTCAAAAAAACCACGAAGTGACACGTGGCAGTCATTGTTCATGGCCGTTAATGATTTAAACGGTGTTAGCAAAAAAGGACCCAATTGAATAAAATTAACAAAAATTGGGACCTATTTGAATACAAAACCAAAATTAGGACTTATTTGAAAAAACTTGACGAAAATTGGGACCAAAAAGGTATTTTAACCTTAATCTTTAATATAATTTTGATCACTAAAATTTATTATTACTTAAAAGTTTTCTTACAATGTTTCTTCAGTAAAGAAAAAAAATAAAAAATGTTTTATAATACTTTTAAAATTACTTTTATGATATTTTTATAAAACTCACAAACTAATTTAGGTCAATTTATCGTTAAATATTATATTATTTAATATTTTTTAATTTTCTAATTAGCTTCCTTTTATTAAAGCAACGATATGTATTTGTAACAGTTAGGGATGTCAACGGGGTGGGTAGGGTACGGGTAGTAGCTCCCTCGTACCCTATCCGCTGGATAAATATTTGTCCCGTACCCGTACCCATATCCGTCGGGTATCCATTGTGTGGGTATCCGCCTATTGTTTTCATATCCACGGGCAGTGACGGAACTTGAAGAAAATATTTAGGTGTGCCAAACTAATTTTTTTATATATAATTTTTGTAATTAAAATAATTATTTTTCTTTACATAAATCATGCAATTCAAACTTTTCAAATTTTAATCTTCCCAATTTATTGAATTCACATAAATGAGTATTCTAATTTTTATTTCAATTCAAGATTATTCAATTAATTCATTGCATGTAGTTGAAAATACAAAATATCAACATTTTATAATGTTGGGTTATACTAATTTGAGAAAATATAATTAAGGTTCATGCCAATTTCATACAAAAAATTTCTAAAATCATAGTTAAAGTTCATACTAATTCGGGAAAACTTACTTTGGGAGAAATATCATAATAGAAAGAATCATAAATCTAACATACATAAATCATACTAGGATAATTATTTGTTCTCTTTATTCTCCAATTTCTTTTTCCTAATCTGTCTTTCTTTTATTTCACACTTTTTTTATAACTTG